>Ga0131853_10007827_pt1 | contig 19389 bp, 14 predicted proteins | sample TergutLab28metaG_FD_92764 | JGI IMG/M metagenome (GOLD analysis project Ga0131853, IMG submission 92764) | Labiotermes labralis P1 segment gut microbial communities from Petit-Saut dam, French Guiana - Lab288 P1 (version 2) (version 2) | ecosystem: Host-associated > Arthropoda: Insects >... | reverse complement strand
GATGGCGACGCGGCGTCAAGCGAGGCCGGTGACGTGAAAGCACACACCACCGCGGCCCAGGCGAGGGCCACCAACACGGAGGCCACCACGTCGGAGGGGCGATGCCACTGATCGACCATGGTGGCGATGCCAGTCAACGATGTCCAACCGACGCCAAGCACGGCCACGACAGGCCGCCAGAATCGGGGGCAAGCCAGCAGCAGCGCCATCGTCAGCGAGGCTGCCACCGTAGTGTGGCCGCTGGGCAGAGAGTTATGCCACGCCGGGCCGGGCAGCAGGTTGGGGCGGTGGTAGAAAACATCCTTGAGCAACTGCGTGGTGAGGTTAGCGCCGCCGATCATCACCGCCACCTGGATGGCCAACACCCAACGTCGGCGAACCGCCGCGAGTACCATCACCGCAAGCACGGCCAAGATGATGAAGGCAACCGAGATCACGTTCAATACCGGCTCCAGCAACGCCCATAGCCGTGGCTGACTGCGGTGGGAGCCGGTGAAGGCCAACTCATCGAGCCGTTGCCCGGTCTCGGTGGTGACGAAGAACACCCACGTCAGGTGGGCGCCGATGGCCGCGAGCGCTGCCAGGATGCCCGCAAGCACGCGGGTGCCTATGCGGGGCTGTGGGGCTGTCATCTCGTCCGCGTAGTTATGCGTGGCGGGGCGAAGCCCTGCGGCGGGATATGACATTGGGATGCCAAGCGGCGGCGTGTCGGCGGGCAAGGAGAGCGGAGCCTGGGGGCGTGGCGGGATGACGACTGGGGCGGTATCTGGCGCCTCTCCTCGCTGGGGGCTAAAGGACGCTGGATGAGGCGCTGGCGGCGGGGGTGGCGGAGGTGGGCCGTCAGGTAGTTGGCTCATCAGCCGATACAGCCGCCGCTTACGAAAGCGGTGATCGCCTCGCCTGCCGCGGCCGCAGCCTCCGTGTCGGCGGCGGTGACGGACTGGCTCAGCGCGGCCGCCACATCCTCGATATTGTCGCGGTCTACGTCTTCAAAGCCCTGGTTCACCAAGAACAGATAGTTGGCGAAGATGAGCCACGGCCCAGCAATCCCTGGCATCGGCACTGCCCGCGACATCTCGACGGAGGCGACGCGGAAGGAGTTAACCAGCTGGCGCGGGTGGTCGGCGCTGAGGTTCACGAGAGCCTGATTGGCCTGGCTCCAGGCTGTGCCCAGTTCTAGGCATGCCTCGGCGTGCGGGTCGCGGGGAGTAGGCGGCAGGGTGGGGGCGACGTCCGCGCCACTGCCCTCGGCGCCCTCACCTCCGGCTGCCGCCGGGGAGGGAACGATTGGATCGTGTTCGACGGGGAGAGTAAAACCGGGGTCGATCACCAGGCCATCAGCCGAGCCGGTTTCACCGTTGCCATCCGGGCCGGTCTCATCATCGGTAGTGCTGCCGCACCCACCAAGCAGGCCAGCCAGCAACGCGACGACCCCGAATACGGCCAGCGCCGAATGCCGCCGCCCCGGTTGGGGGCGGCTCGGCTGAACAAATCGAGCGCGGAACACCCCTCTATGGTCCCCTACCCGCCGCGTCTGCGCGAAACCGAATGTCGCGCCGCGCGTGGCGAACCGGCCGAGATGCGACTATTTGCGTCATAACCCCAACGTTTTGCGTCTCTTGAGCGTTGTAAGAGTTGAAACCAAGTTGTAGACAAGACTCGCAAACCTGAAAGGGGGTCGAGATGAGCAGATGGGATGGCGAGCTGGCAACGCTGGTCGCCAAGCGCGGTCGCGCGCTGATTGGTTACGCCTACGCGCTTTGTGGCGATTTCCCCCAGGCCGAGGATCTTGTGCAGGACGCGCTGGTCAAAACCTTTGCCAAACCGCGTTCGCTGCGGGCAACCAACCCCGAGGCCATCATCGTGCCTTTGCATGAAGATGGTGCGGAAATTCCGCCAACCATCGGCACGGAGGCGTATGTGCGCCGCGCCATCCTCACCTTGTACCTGGACACGTATCGACGCTCGGCGCGCTGGCGTCAGCGGCGCCACCTCGTTGCGGAGGCCGGTATCGTGCGCTCCCCCGAGACTGCCGCCACCGCGAGCGCCGATGTGGCCGCCGCGCTGGCCAATCTGACCCCGCAGGAGCGCGCCGCCATCGTGCTTCGGCATTACGAAGACTTAACCATTTCTGAGATTGCCCTAGCGATGAATCTCGCCGAGGGCACCGTAAAGCGTTACCTCTCCGATGCTCAGGCGACGTTGCGCGACGTACTCGCCGAGCATCGCTTTCGCCTCGCGCCGCCACCGCCAGCCGTAGACATCACCCCGCAATACCCCGCTTTGAAGGAGGCAGTCCAATGACCAAGCTGCACCGCAACGATGACCCTCATCGCGACCCTCTGTTGACCGAAACCTTCGCCGATTTGGCCAGGGCCGGAGCGTCCGCCGCCGACCCTGACGGCATGTTCACCTTGGTGCATAAGCGCGTGCGCCACCGCCGGACGGGCAAGCGCCTGGGGGTGGGTGTGGCCGGGTTCGTCACCGCTGGCGCCGTGGTGCTGGCCGCTACGACATTCGTGCCGGGCGGTGGCGGCATAACGGTTGCCGGCCCCGAAACGGGCGAGGCTGCCGGTGTCGTCTCGCTAGAAGACCTGGCCACGCGCGCCGACGCTATCGTGGTAGGCACCGTCGTGGATGTGACCTACCTCTATGGCAGCGAGAGTGCCGGGTCTCCAATTACTGATGACGAGGACGGCGGGGTGTTCTTCCTGCCAAGCGGGGAAGGGCTAGGTACGTGGGGCATAAACAATGTTGACAGCGCCAACGACTTCGTTTGCGTTGTGAGCTACAACCTCGTCACCGACCAGGCTATGGTCACTGCGGCCTGGTTACGCGGAACGCCGGAACGTTCGGCGGAGTTACAGGCGCAACTCGATGCGATCTGCCACCAGATGACTCTTCAGGAAAGTGAACCCATCTGGGTATCTGGCGCTGCTCGCGGCGAGGATCTCATCTCGATCAATCCAGCAGATGTTGCGATAATGAGGCCAGGTGATCTCGGTGACGATATGAGCGTTTTGGCCTTTGCCTTATCCGTCGGTCACGATCCTTCCTGTCTCGCGTACCGGTATATCGCCGACGGCCACCTAGAGTGCCGGGACTTCCTCGTCGGTGTGCCAGACACCGCCACTCCGCCCGAAGATGCGCTGGGCACCACGGCCTCCCCCGAGATCGACAATGGCTACACCGGACCGCGCGGGTGGATGTGTAATGCGAATTGGACCGCCGCCTTAGACGTGGCGGAAATCTGGGCGAGACCGCTGCCGGGCGGCGCCTGGTCACTCTCCTGGGAACAGGAGGATGCCATCGCCGCACACTGCGCCACGCTGATTCCCACCGCCACATTCGTGCGCAGTGCTGGATACGAGGAGCGAGGCTTCACCCTCTGGATAGGACCGGATGTAACCGATCTGTCCGTTTTTGCCGAGGTGCCGGACCCTGTCTGGCTGGATGCCACCGCTTTCGACAATAGCTCTGGGCTATACGCCGATTTCATCGGGCAAAGCTTCCCCGATGTTGACTTCCCGGCTCTGAGTGCTGGCCCCGAGATAGCGGTCGATGTCCCCAACGTTTTCCCCGAGGGCCGGCGCGACAGCTACTCCGGCGTGACCCTGCCGATCCCGAGCGGGCCTATCGAGACCACGCCCGAACACGACGACGAAATCGACCCGCCTGCCGGTGCCACCCGCACTTGTATGTCCTTCGGTATGACCAACGACGGCAAGGAGCCGTGCGAGAACATCTTCATCCTGCCCGGAGAAGGTCCGACGGTGGGGTTCTTCAGCGATTGCCCCATGATTGTTGGTGATGAAGCGGGTTTCAACCAGTGTCACGCAGATGGCGGAGTCCTCAGCTTCATTGAGTCCAGTTCTAACCCGCAAGGTGATGTCGTAACGAAGTTCGGCTGCCGCCGCGTCGAGAAGCACTACTCGGAGTGCGACATATTCACCTTCAACGAGACTCGAACCACGCGGCTGGTGACGCTACAGGTAAGTGCCCCCTTGTTTGGCGATTATTGGTCCGATGGACCTAATCTGAATCACCGTATTGTTATCACGCAAACCGTTGGCTCCGCCGGGGAACCTGCGTTGGAGCTGGATCGGCCGTACCTGCTGTTCTTAGAGAAGAACCCTGAGTTCCTCGTCGAAGATCACGTCAGAGCTGTCATTGAGGGCGACACCTACACCATTGTTGGCGGCTCCGCCGGAGCGTTCATCGATGGGGGCTGCGACTGGTGTGGTGTTTCGTTGCTATGCACCCCCTACGACACCCCGATATGTGATTGCGACGGCATCTACTTCAGCGATGACTGCGGCCAGTTCCCCTCGCTCTCCCCGGCCTCATCCCCGGTGCCGTATCTGACGGTGCAGGATGTGCGAGACCTCCGGGATGCCCGCGACGATGCCACAGCGCTAGCTGACGTCGCGGCCGCGATTATGGCTCGTCACGCCGCGAATTACGGCGAGACTAATCTGGCCGGCGGTTACACACCCAGTGAAGACCCCAATCCGGGTGGCGATGACAACCACGGCCAGATCAGCCCTGGCCGCGCCAATAATTGGCCCGGATACATGCCGAACTGGCCCGAGGATCAGCCCATACCGAACGGCAACCTGGCCGTGGCCTGGGGGCTAGACCCTGGCGTGTTCTACGTGACCTGGTGGGGTTCCTCATCCTGCCCAATGATCGCGACCGACGCCTGGGCAGACGAGTCAATGCACATCCAGATGACTCGCGCCACCGACATCCCGGTGGTGGAGGTAGCTAATTTGGATTGCACCGACGATATAGCGCCGCACACCACCATCCTGCGGACGCCAGACGGCGTAACCGAGGCGGCGGCGGTGCCGGTAGCCGTGTTTGTCGTCGATTCCCCGCTGTGCGGCACCACCTTCTGGGGGGAGCTAACGCCGGAGACCTCGGTCACCTTGATGGGCGAAGGCACCGTGGCGGCCACCCTGCCAACGTGGTACGGCTCCACCTGCGCCACTCCCTTGCCCTTCGATGCAGCCGTCTGGACGCTGGCCCCAGGCACGGTACTTACCCCCGACACCACCTCATTCGAGGTGCTGGCCACTCGCCTGGGCTGCTCCGGTGGGTATACCGGTGAGATTGTCTACACATCAACCGTGCGTTGGGGCAACGAACTGGTTGTTACCCTCGGCGTTGAGCCGCTGGGCGATGGCACCTTCACCTGCCCCGGCAACGAGGAGGTATTGCACACCATCGAGTTGGGTGCGCCGCTGGGCGACCTCCGCCTGGTAGACGGCCAGTGCGTACCCACCATCGGCGAGGCCACCGGTACGGTGTTCTGCAACCCCGCCACCCGCTGGGACGGCACGACCATCATCCACCCCGCCTGGTAATTCCTCCCTCCCTTCTGCTTCGCCGAACCGGCTGATCTGGCTCTCAGGACCGCGTTTGAGGGCCAGATTGGCCGGTTCGGCAGTCAGGTGTTGGCCAGGGATGGGAGACTTGGGGTTATGACTTCTATTCCCGCCGCCGCCCGTGAACATGCTTTCGATCTGGCCGAGTTCGTAACGGCGTCACCCTCCTCGTTTCATGCCGTCGCCGAGATTGCGCGGCGATGCGAGGCGGCCGGGTTCATCCGGTTGATAGAGACCGACCCCTGGGACGTGCAACCGGGCGGGCGCTACTTCGTGGTGCGTGACGGGGCGGCCATCGCCTTCGCCGTGCCCGAGAGTGCCGGGCCGACGACGCCGTTTACCATCCTAGGCACGCACACCGACTCTCCTGGTTTCAAGCTGAAGCCGAAGCCAACCACCGGCGGGCACGGATTTTTGCAGGCGGGCGTCGAGGTGTACGGCGGGCCGCTGCTGGCTTCCTGGCTGGATCGCGAGCTGGAGTTGGCGGGTCGCGTGGTGTTGCTCGACGGCACCGAACATCTGGTGCGCACCGGGCCGCTGCTGCGTATCCCCTCGCTGGCCATCCATCTGGATCGCACCGCGAACGATGCGCTCACCCTCGACAAGCAAAAGCACACCCAACCCATCTGGGGCTTGGGTAACGTGACCGACGCCGACCTGCTGGCGGCCCTTGCCCAACGGGTCGGCAGTTTAACGTCGATTCGGCAGTTAGAACTGCCGAATCGAGATGAAACTGCCGAATCGTCCGCGCTGAATCCGGCTGACATCGGCGGCTATGACCTCATAACCGTGGACACCCAGCCCCCTGCCATTTTTGGCGCAGACGATGCCTTGTTCGCATCGCCCCGCCTGGACAACCTGCTCAGCACCCACGCGGCCCTAACCGCGCTGCTTGCCGCCACCACCTCTTCTCCAAGCGTTTCACCCTCTGCCGTAGGCGGAGGTGCGATCTGCGTAGTGGCGGCCTTCGATCATGAGGAAATCGGCTCGGAGTCATATTCGGGGGCGGCGGGGCCGTTCTTGGATGATGTACTCACCCGCCTTGGTGCCGCGCTCGGCGCCACCACCGAGGATCGCGCCCGCGCCTTCGCCGGTTCGTTTCTAGTTTCTAGCGACGTGGGCCACGCCGTCCATCCGAACTACCCAGATAGGCACGATCCGGCCAACCGTCCCGTCGCCGGCGGCGGCCCCATTCTGAAGATCAACGCCAACCAGCGTTACGCCACGGATGCGGTGGGCGCTGCCCGCTGGCAGGCGGCGTGTCAGGCGGCGGGTGTGCCCAGCCAGGAGTTCGTCTCGGATAACTCCACCCCCTGCGGCTCCACCATTGGCCCCATCTCGGCTACTCGCCTGGGCATCCGCACCGTAGACGTGGGGGTGCCCATCCTCTCGATGCACTCGGCCCGCGAACTAACCGCCGTTATCGACCCCTGGCACCTAACCCGAGCCATGACCGCCATCCTCCAAAACTAACCTGCCCCGCCACCTCGCCGAACCGGATGTTTCGCAGCTTAGAGTGCGGTTTAAGCTGCGAAACATCCGGTTCGCGGTTGAGGACGCGAGGGATGGGAGTAGGGGGTGGTCGGCGGGGCAGCGTGGCATTAGAGCAAGTGGTTTCTAGGGTTGAGGCATGAGCCTGTTGTTTGAGCCGCTGCGCCTGCGCGAACTGAACATCCCAAACCGCGTGTGGCTCGCGCCAATGTGCCAGTATTCGGCCACGGATGGCCTACCCAATGAATGGCACCTGGTCCACTATGGCGCCCGCGCCGCTGGCGGCTTCGGGCTGATCGTCGCCGAGGCCGCCGCCGTCGCCCCCGAAGGCCGGATCACCCCTTATGACGTGGGCCTGTGGGATGACGCGCAGGTGGGAGCCTGGCATCGCGTTGTGGATTTTGCCCGCGCGCAGGGAGCAGCGATGGGTGTGCAGCTTGCCCACGCCGGACGCAAGGCATCGACGCGCCGCCCCTGGGAGCCGCGCGATGGTTCACTCAAACCTGACGAGGGCGCCTGGCAAACCTATGGCCCCTCTGACCAGCCATTCCCCGGCTACACGGCCCCCATCGGCTTGACCACCGAGCAGGTTGCGGCCATCCCCGAGAAGTTTGCGCAGGCGGCTCGTCGAGCGCATGAAGCGGGCTTCGATGTGGTGGAGATTCACGCCGCGCACGGCTACCTACTGCATCAGTTCCTTTCGCCATTGACCAACCCCCGCACCGACGAATATGGCGGCAGCGCTCGTAATCGCGCTCGGCTGCTATTGGAGGTGGCAGAGGCGATCCGCACGCGATGGCCCGATGAGAAACCGCTGCTGGTGCGGGTATCGGCCACCGACTGGCTGCCCGAGGGTCTAACCGTGGACGATGTATCGCTAGTGGCCGCGCAGCTGGGGTCGCGCGGGGTAGACCTGGTGGATGTGTCCTCCGGCGGGCTGCTGCCCGCGCCGGTAGAGACGGGGGCGGGTTATCAGGTGCCGCTGGCTCACCGGCTTCGTGAAAAGGCCGGATTGCCGGTAGCGGCGGTTGGGCTAATCACCTCGCCGCAGCAGGCCGAACAGGTACTCGTGGATCAGTGCGCCGATGCCGTGCTGATTGGCCGCCCCGCTTTACGCGACCCTCACTGGCCACGTCGGGCTGCCCACGCCCTGGGCGTCACCACCTCCGAACCCCCACAGTACGAACGCGGCCTCTGGTAGTTCAAACGAGAACGGCACCTGGGACTTGAATCATCCACCAGGTGCCGCTCTCACCGGCGATCACGGGTAACATGCGCCTTTTTTGATCCGCTCGGGCCAGTTCACCTAGGTGTTCCAGCGCTTCTGGGGGTCTTGTCCTCAAGGGGGACTTCCTTTGGCGTGGGTTCCGTGTCACCGGAGTCTTAAGTTGTGCGTACCTCTATGTAAGTACCAAACGGCGTCTGGCGCAAGAGGTTGTGGCGCTGAATGACTCTCCGCGCCCGATGAATCAGCGTCGTCGGATGGATCGCCAGGCCAGTGCCCCCACCGTTGCCGCCGCGATTCCCCCCGCAATCGCCAGGGCCGGCTTGGGCGGCACCGGCACCTCCCGCAACGGCGCTGGCCGGGAGAACTGCAACACGCCCCACCCGCGTTCGGCCGCCAGGCGCCGCAGCTTGCCATTCGGGTTAACCACGAACCCATGCCCCACCGCACCCAGCATCGGCGCATCGGTGATGGAATCGGAGTAGGCGTAGCAACGCGCCAGGTCGTAGCCGCGTTCGACGGCCATTTCGCGGATAGCGCTCGCCTTGTTCTCCCCGTAGGCGTAGAAGTCGATTTCCGAGGTGTATTTGCCATCCTCGATCCGTAGCTGGCTGGCGATCACGTCTTTGGCCTCGACGCCAAGTAGAGCGGCGATGGGGGTGACCAGCTCTGCCCCGGAGGCAGACACGATCACCACGTCATGACCGATCTCACGATGTTCGGCAATCAAATCGACGGCCTCGACGTAAACGTAGGGGTCGATTACCTCGTATACGGCCTCATCGACGATCTGCCGGACCTGCTCGACGTCCCAGCCGTCCACCAGGTTAGAGAGATGCTGGCGCATCCGCTCGGTCTGGTCAACATCGGCGCCGCTTAGCTCGTAGAGAAAGTGAGCGTAGGCGGAGCGCACGATGTCGCGTCGCCCGACGAGGCCGCCAGCGTAAAACGGGCGCGACAGGGCGGCAGACGCGCTCGTGGCGATGATCGTCTTGTCGAGGTCGAAGAACGCCGCAACCTTGCTCACAAGATTGAGCCTAACCGGGTTGAGGGCCATTTGTTAGCCCGCAGAAGGGAATTAGGCCATCCACAGGCGCGATTTGGGGCGTAAATCCACAGGCTGACTGTCTCGCCCCGGCGTCGATCCAAGCGGCGCGTCACAGTGAAATCATGAACACGAACCAAGCGACCCTGATCGCGATAACCGGCGCGACAGGCGGGGTGGGCGCCTCGATTACCGCCGCGTCTGCCTGTCACGCGCTACACCGTGCCACCGGTCGCGGCACCTTGGTGGATCTCGACATTCCCGGTCCCGGTATCGAGGTGCTGCTTGGCGTTGAGGCCGAGCCTGGCGCCCGCTGGCCCGAACTTACTGACGCGCGCGGTGAGGTAGATGGCCGCGAGGTGGTGGCAGCACTCCCCCGTTGGGGGCGGGTGCCGGTACTCTCCGGATCGCGGCTTACGCCGGTGGGGCCGCGCGACGATGTGATGCTGGATGTGTGTGCCGCCTTGTTGCGGGCCGGGGAATCCGTGGTACTCGATCTGCCCCGGCCTGGCGCATGGACGCCGGCAATACGAGCGCTGGTGGCCGATGCGAATGACGTGCTGGTGGTGGCGCGGTTGAGCATCCCGGATGCCGCCGGGTTAATTGCGTTGCGTTCCGTGTTGGCTAAATGTCATCCGCGTCTGGTGGTGCGGCCGCCCTCCGTTGGTCGGGTGGATGCCGACGATCTAACCGCCGTATCCGGTTTGGCGGTGGTGGCGACGCTGCGCGAGGAACGAAGCATTACCGGCGCCATCGAACAAGGCGTTGGCCCGCCGGTGCGGCGTGGCACTAAGTTGGCGCGGCTGGGCGATGATCTCGCCTTGGCTCTGGGCTGGGGTGGGGCACGATGACCGCCACCGACCTGCCGGACAACCTGCTGAGCGACGTGCGTAACCGGCTGGTCGCACAGCCAGTGGATAACGTGGCCGTCGAAGCGGCCCTGACCGCCTCGGGGCGGGTACTCGGTTCCGATGCGCTCCGCGAGTTAACTCGCTCCGCCCGCGCCGAATTGGCCGGAGCCGGGCCGCTACAACCATTGCTTGACCTGCCCGATGTGACCGATGTGCTGGTAAACGGTCCGCGCGAGGTGTGGGTTGATCGCGGGCGGGGGTTAGAACACGCCTCGGACGATCTCGGCTCGCCTGCCGCCGTGCGGGCGCTGGCTACCCGGCTGGCCGCACTGGCCGGACAACGGCTAGACGATGCGGTGCCGATCTGCGACGGGGCGCTGCCCGATGGCACCCGCCTCCATGCGGTGGTGGAGCCGGTGGCGCCTACCGGGAGTGGGGCCACCATCTCGCTTAGGGTGCTGCGTCAATCCACTCTCGATCTCCCGGCCCTTGTGGCGAGCGGTGGCATCGCTCCCGGCTGGGAATCGCTGCTGCATGGGCTGGTGGCGCGACGCGCCAACCTGCTGATCTCCGGGGGCACCGGCACGGGCAAAACCACTCTTCTGGCTGCCCTGCTCGGGCTAGTACCCCATAGCGAGCGGGTGGTCACCGTCGAGGAGGCCCGCGAGCTGGCGCCCACCCATCCCCACATTGTCTCGCTGGTGACCCGCCGGGCGAACGTCGAAGGGGCAGGCGCCGTCACCCTGACCGAGCTGGTGCGGGCGGCCCTAAGAATGCGGCCCGACCGCATCATTGTCGGCGAGTGTCGCGGCGCCGAGGTTCGTGAGGTGCTGCTGGCCATGAACACTGGGCACGATGGTGGGCTGGCGACGCTGCACGCCAATGCCGTCGAGCATGTGCCTGCCCGATTGGCGGCGTTGGCCGCGTTGGCGGGGACATCTCGCGACGCCCTGGCCGCGCAGGCCGTCGCCGCCGTCGATGCGGTGCTGCATCTACGGCGCGTGGGCGGAAGACGGTTCGTTGAGGCCATCGGCCTGGTGGGACGTGACACGAGTGGGTTTGTGGTGCGGCCAGCCGCATTATGGGGCGGAAGCGGCTCCTTCGATGTGGTGGATGCGGCGGCCTGGGAACGGGTGGTTGGGCGGTGGGGGCCGTGAACGGATTGCTACCTGGGGCGTTGATTGCGGTGAGCGCGTATTTGGTAATGACGCGCGGGGGGCGGCGCGCGATCACCTTGGCCGGTGGCGAGGTGTTTGCCGAGTTCGCCAGCGAGCGCCCGTCGCTACCCACTCGAAAAACGTCGGGAGTAGGTCGTCGGAGCAAGGAGCGGGAGAACGTGCAGGTGGTGGTGGCGCAGGTGGCGGCGCTGCTACGGGCGGGGGCGACGCCGGGGGCTGCCTGGACGCGGGCGGCGGGAGTGCCCGTTGATGGGCTGGGAGCGCCTGATGTTGGGCGGCTCGGTTCACTGATGGATCGTGGCTCGGCCAGGGCTATCGCGGCGGCGACCAGGCTCGCGCTGACCGTGGGCGCGCCACTGGGGCGGGTGCTGGGAGCGGTGTCCGCTGCGCTCACCGCCGAGGCCGAGGCTGCCGCCGAACGGGAGGCCGCGCTGGCTGGGCCGCGCACCACGGCTCGAATCTTGCTGGGCCTGCCCCTCATCGGCCTCGCCCTCGGTTGGGTACTAGGCGCCGATCCGATCTCAACCGCCACGGATGGCGGTTTCGGCACCGCCGCCCTGCTGGTCGGCTTGCTGGCGCTGGCTGCCGGGCGCTACTGGACGGGGCGGCTCATCGCCGCCGCGCGACGAGCTGGCAGCGCCGATGAGGGCGAGAGGCAAGCCACCATCGTCGGACGCAACGACGGTAAGGGCGAATGCCTGACGAAGCCTGCCGCAGCAATAGCTGCCGTTCCTCGGAGCCGCAAACGAGCAGAGGTTGAGCGCAGGGGCGGCCCAACCCGGTTCATGAAGGTAGGGGGTGGTTTGGCGCTGCTGATCGTCGCCCGGGCAAGCCCGTTGGCTTGGGGGGCAGCACTTGGGGTGATCGCCGGCTGGCCCTGGCTGGCTACCGACCGGGCCGCCCACCGAAGATGTTCAGCCCTTATCACCGCCGCGCCGAGTGGTAACCCCCAGGCCGAAGACGCGCTCGATGTGACCTTGCTGCTGGAGCTGCTGGCCGCCGCGCTGATGGCCGGGGCGGGCATCCCGCGTGCGCTAGCTGCGGTGGCCGACGCGGTTGGTGGCCCGGATGCAACGTCACTGCGGCGCGCTTCTGCCCAGTTGTTGATGGGTGCAACCTGGCCGGATGCCTGGGTCGAGGCGCCAGTCCGGCTGAGCGTGATCGAAAACTCGCTTCGTCCGGCGTGGCAGGAAGGCGCGGCGCCGAGCGCGGCGCTAGCGGCGGCGGGCAACGAGGTGCGGCGCGCCCGGCGCGATGCGGCGCGGGTGGCTGCCGGGCGGTTGAGCGTGCGGCTGGTGCTGCCGCTTGGTGCGTGCTTCCTGCCCGCCTTTGTGCTGGTGGGACTGGTGCCCGTGATGCTGGCGTTGGGGGTGGGCCTGTTCACGGGGTGAAGAGACTCCTGGCAACTGCCGGGGAAGGCGGCGGCCCATCGGTCGCCTAACACAGAAAGGGAACGGAAATGAGAAGCAAGATTCGAGAACTGTTTGGTTGGTGGCTCGCTCCGACGGAGTTGGAACACGAACTTAGCCCCCGGCTTTGTGGCGAGGCTGGGATGGCAACCGCCGAGTATGCGATTGCCACCATCGCCGCCGTTGGGCTGGCCGGGCTGCTGATCGTCATCTTGAAGTCCGATATGGTGCGGGGTCTGCTGGAGCGCATCATCTCCTCAGCCCTCTCGATTGGGTGATCGCGATGACGAGCAAACGCGGAACCGAGCGGGGCGCGGTCACGGCTGAGTTCGCGGTTGCGCTGCCGGTGGTGGTGCTGTTGCTCGTCGCCATTCTCACCCTGGGGGCGGCATCCAGCGCGCAGATGCGGGCGCTGGATGCCGCCCGGTCGGGGGCTAGGGCGCTGGCGATTGGTCAAACCGAGGCCGAGGCAGCCTCGGCGGCGCAACAGGTTGGTGGCATGGACGTTTCTGTAACGATAGAGCGCGACGGTTCATGGATAACGGTGGTGGCCACCAAGCCGGTGGTGGGCGGTTGGCTGGCGCGCCTGCCGCTGCGCGCAACTGGCACGGCAACGGCCTGGTTAGAGCCATGACCGCCGCTCCCCTCCCGTTGCCCTACACAAAGCCGCAGCGCCTAGAGTTAACGATTGCCGTCAAATCTAGGTCCGGCGACTCGCTACGCTCGCGCAGGATGACGGGAACACACCTACGTCATCCGGTGCGAAGCGAGCGCCAGCGGTTGAAGTCACCGAATGTGAGGTTGGTTTTTTCCGATAGTGAGCGCGGCGCCGGAACCGTCCTGGCCTTGGGTTTGATCGCCGTGATCGCGCTACTCGGGTTAAGTCTGGGCGCCCTCGGGGCGGCACAGCAGGCCAGGGTGGCGGCCCAGACGGCGGCCGATCTCGCTGCCCTTGCCGGGGCAAGCGCTGGGCGCTGGGGCTACGACGCCTGCGCAATCGCCGAGACCGCCGTATCCCGAAACGGAGCCGCACTCGCCTCCTGTGATCGGGAGGAAGGCGGCGTCATCCGCATCACCGCCACTCGTCGCGCCGCTACCCTGCCCACCTGGGCAGGTGGCCTGGCCGCGGCCTCCGCCCGGGCTGGCCCCCGTTACCAGAAATGACTGTGCTTCCTGGCGATTTACGGAAAATCGCCAGGAAGCACAATCGAAGGTGTTAGCCGGTGGGTGAAGCGACGTTGGTTAGCAGCCGCACGGGAGTGGGTTGCGAGAGGCTGCCGCCGCCTAGCAGCGGGCCGGTTGACCTGTGTCCCCAGGTGTATAGGGAGCCGTCGGCGCGCACCGCCAGCGAGTGCCGCCCACCTGCGGAAATCGCGGTGACATTAGTCAGTTGCACCCGCACCGGGAGGGGTCGCGTACTGACCGCGCCGTCTCCTATCCGCCCGTATCGGCCATATCCCCAGGCATAGACGGTGCCATCGGTTCGCAAAGCCAACGAATGCGCAGAGCCGGCGGAAACTGCCGTGACACCGGTTAGTATCCGCACCGGGGTGTGCCGGTTGACATTGGTGCCATCACCTACTCCTCCGTTCCCGTTGAATCCCCAGCTGTAGAGGGAGCCGTCCGTGCGTACCGCCAGGGAACGCGCCCCGCCTGCGGAGACCGTGGTAACGCCGGTAAGTACCGGTACGGGGGTGAGCCGGTCGGTGGTTGTGCCATCGCCCAGCTGCCCGCCGATGTTGCGGCCCCAGGCATATAAGGAGCCATCCGTGCGGATCGCCAAGGAATGTATCTCGCCTGCGGAAATCGCGGTGACGCCGGTAAGTACCCGTACCGGGGTGAACCGGTCGGTGGTTGTGCCATCGCCTAGCTGCCCAAAGTGGTTGCGTCCCCAGGCGTAGAGGGAGCCGTCCGCGCGCAAGGCCAGCGAGTGGAATCTGCCCGCCGAGATCGCGGTAACATCGGTCAGCACCGGCACTGGGGAGCGTCGGCTGACGTTGGTGCCGTCGCCCAGTTGCCCCCAGAACCCGTGACCCCAGGCGTAAAGGGAGCCGTTCGTGCGCAGTGCCAGGGAGTGTTCGCCACCTGCGGCGACAGAAGCGACGTTGTCCAGTACCCGTACCGGGGTACGCCGCGAACTGACGGTGCCATCTCCCAGGCGTCCGCTGTGATTATTGCCCCAGGCATACAGGGAGCCGTCTGTGCGCAGAACCAGGGAGTGTTCGGCACCTGCCGAAATCACCGTGGCTCCAGCCGCGACACTAGGTGGGGTGGGGTCGGGTGTTTGTTGTCCGGGACAGTTGTTTGTTCCGGGGTGGAGTAGCCCTTGGGCGTTGGCGCGGTGCATGAATGCGGCCATAGCCTGCCGTTCGATCTGTGCCCCCGGGCGGAACTCTGCCTGGCTACCGACGATCCAGCCAGTGGATACGCCGGTTGAGGCCATCCACTCGATTTCCCGGAAGAAGGTGTGGCTGGCCGGGACGTCTACAAATGTTGCGGAAGAGGGCAAGGTGGTAGCTGGGCAGCCTGCGGCCCGGAATAGGAATGCAGCCATAGCTTGGCGTTCTACGTTGTAGCCGGGGCGGAAGGTGTTGTCGGGCCAGCCGGTGGTGATGCCGGTGGTGGCTAGCCATTCGACCTCGCGGAAGAAGGAACCCGTTACCGGCTTATCGACAAAGCTTGCCGAGGGAGGAGTCTCGAAGTCGGAGTCCTGTTCGGTGATCGCCCGGTACAAGAACGCAGCTAGAGCCTGTCGAGATACCGGGTTTGTCGGACGGAAGGTGTTGTCTGGGTAGCCAGTAGTGATACCGGTCTCAGCCATCCAGGTGATGTAGCCGTGGAATTGGTTGGTGGTAGGCACATCGGTGAAGCTTGGGGTAGAGAGCGGAGCCGTAGGTTCTGTTGATGGTTGCGCTCCGGCCACGGCAACCGGTGCTAGCGAGAGCGCCAATGCGAGTGTCGCCGCCGACGCCACACGCCGAGAAGTCGCTCTTGCCCAGCGGGAATATACGGGTGGTTGTCCGGCCGATGGCCCATGTTTAGTGAACATGAGGGAAAAGATTACCCTCCCACATGCTCTCAAAGCAGGACGCGAACGGTTGAATAGAGTGTCCCCCAAATGGATGACAACCATGCGCGTATTTTGGTCGCCCTAACTCGGTGGTTGAGTAGCGAGGTACGAGCGTGTTTGAAACCACCGAAACTGAAGCGGTGGTGGTTTCGACACGGCCTCCTTCGTCGGCCTACTCAACCACCCCTAGGGCAAATCGGGTGGTTGAGTAGGAGGGCCGCCAGGCCCGACGTGTCGAAGCCACCAACCGCCAGCGAGTCGCAGAACCCAGGCTAGAGGGTTACCCTCTGAGCCTGGGTTCTGCGACTACGCTCCTTCGTCGCTCCGCGCAGGATGACGCGGTGATCGGCGGCTATGGGCGGTTCAGGTTTGCGTCATCCAGATGTCCACCATCAAAGGCCCGGTATAGGAACGCGGCCATCGCTTGACGTTCTACATTGGCGCCTGGACGGAACGTGCCATCAGCAAAACCGGTAGTGATACCCGTGGAGTACAACCACTCAATCTCCAAGAAGAACTGCGAGGTACGAGGCACATCCGAGAACGTCGGCGTCGCTGGCGGAGTAAACGACGGGCTGCCGGCAGCCCGGAACAAGAACGCAGCCATTGCTTGACGCTCTACCGAATTGCCCGGACGGAATGTCCCATCCGGCCAACCCGTAGTAATCCCAGTCCCGGCCAGCCATTCAACCTGACGGAAGAACTGACCATTTGTCGGCTTATCTGAGAACTGCGCCCGCTGTGGTGTTGTAAACGCCGCAGAATCAGCCAGCCCCCGGTACAAGAACGCCGCCATCGCCTGACGCTCCACATTCGCGCCCGGACGGAACGTGCCATCAGGCCAACCAGTGGTGATCTCCGTGGCCGCTAGCCATTCAACGTAGCAGTGGAACTGCGAACGAACCGCAACATCGGAGAAGCTCGCCGTAGTCGGACACGCCCACTCCGAAACCGGCGGCGTCGGCGACGGAGTAGGGGCAGGGGTCCCAGGCGTAGCGGGCGGCGGCGAAGGGACACCAGGCGTTGGCGGAGGAGTAGGCGAAGGTGACCCTATCGGGGTCGCCACAAACTCCGGCGTCACCGTCACCGGGGCGTTCGGCATCACAAATGTTGCCGGGTTAGACGTAGCCGACGAACCAGCCGCCCAAACCACACCCGACACATTCCACCGCACGAAACGCTGATTGACTCCAGGCAAAGCCAGCAGCGTCACGGACGCACCCTCAGCCGCACTGTCGGGAGAAGCCAAAGCCGCACCACCAGCCGCAGCGTTCACCGTGACCGGATGCGCCACCGGCACCGGGGCCACTGCAAACTCTGGCGTCACCGTCACCGGGCCATCCGGCATCACAAACGTCGCCGGATTACTCATAGCCGACGAGCCATCCGCCCACGTCACACCTGGCACATCCCAACTCACGAATCGCTGACCAGCTCCAGGCAATGCCAGCAGCCTCACCGATGCCCCTTCCGGCGCTCTGGGCGCGGAGGCCATAGCCGCACCACCAGCTACGGTATCAACCGTAATCAGGTACTCCACCGGCGCCGGAGTCGGCTCGAATACCGGAGCCACCCACACCGATTGATGCGGCATATAGAACGTCGCCGGGTTAGACCCCAGCCACGAACCATCCACCCACGTTACGTCCCACCAGCCGCTAAAGTACCAATTCGCAAAGCGATACCCCTCATCAGGCGTCGCCGTCAATGTCACCGGCATCCCCGCCTCCGCTTCATACACAGAAACCGAAGCCGAGCCGCCGGGCGCTTGCCAAAGCGAGATCCAATGTAAGTGAATCCAGCTGAAATGTGAGCTTATCGATACCGAGGAATCTGGCATTACAAATGTTGCCGGGTTAGACGTAGCCGACGAACCGGCAGCCCAAACCACATTACTGCCGCAGAGGCTCCAAATGCTCCAGTCAGCGAACCGGTGCCATTCATCGGGTACTGCCGTCAGCGTAACCAGCGTGCCCGCCGATGCTTCCGATACGGAGGACGAAGCCGTGCCGCCCCAAGCGTCAACCGTGATCGAGTGCTCAACCCCTGATGGTAGGGCAATCGTCCACCGGAAGGTTGCCGAATCAGAAACCGCCGGGTCATAGGCGCCATCAAGAGTAAACGTAACCGTTACCTCGTAAGAACCCTCCGCAACCGGAGTCCCCGAGAAGGTAAACGTGACCGGGTCAAACACGATGCCAGTAGGCAGGCCGGAAATCGAGGTCACCACACCGGCAGTGCTACCACCCACTAGCGGTGCCTCGAACACCTGCCAATCAGCGAATGTGACCCCGACCCAACCAGTTACATTAGGAATCCATCGTGGTGCGGTAACCGTCGGCCCCGGCTGTCGCGTCCAGGTTCCATACATCGTGGCGCCGTCGAAGTTGGCCATCAACTCCCTAGAGGTAAACGTATCCGTAACAGCTGGGTTTGTTTCGTTTACCCACCGGTACCCGCTGAAAATCGGCAGACCCGTGTCATTCCGACTCCACGTTGGAAGCTCGAAGTATCTTCCGAGCACCAAAGAGGTCAACGAATACATTCTTTCAAACATGTTCCACATGTCAGATACACCGCGCGTGTCCCACTCCGACAAGTCTAGGCTCATAAGATGGAACACACTAGAGAACATACCGCCCATGTTGGTTACGTTGCCGGTGTCCCAGCTCGATACATCAAGATCCCACGGCAACGTCGCGCCAAAAAACATGCTGCTCATATTGGTTACATTACTGGTATCCCAATCCGACACATCAAAGTCCCACGGCAATGACGCGTCAGAAAACATGCCGCTCATATTGGTTACACTGCTGGTATCCCAACCCGACATATCAACATCCCACGGCAACGTCGCGTTAGAGAACATTCCACCCATGTCGGTTACGTTGCTGGTGTCCCAACTTGATACCTCCCACACGCCCCACACACCAGTCGGCAGACCAGAAAACATGCCGTGCATGTCGGTGACATTGCCGGTGTCCCAACCCGACAAGTTTAGGTCCAACCATTCCAATCCTGACATCCCAGAGAACATGCCGCTCATATCGGTGACATTGCTGGTGTCCCAACCCGACAAGTTTAGGCTCAACCCGCTGCTCTCGTCCGACGCAGACATTCCAGAGAACATACCGCTCATATCGGTAACGTTGCTCGTATCGAGTCCCGACAGGTCCAGGGAACCGCGCACGCCAGAAAACGTTCCCCTCATACTTGTTGTATTAGAAGTATCCAGATGATGCACCCCGTAAACCGTCGTAAACATACCAGCGAACAGTCCGTCCAGATCACCCGCAATAATTGGCCCGGTAAGGGCAACCGTCCTCACGTGCCACCTTAGCGGTAGCCCATCTACGTAAATGCCCTCCCACGGGCTTGCCCACGTACCCCACCACGGTTCACCATATGGTGCTGACCAGTCGATGGTGCCGCTGTCGATGAGCAGCATTCCATTGCTGTGTAAGCGCCAGGGGGCGCCACCTGGGCCACCAACCTCGCCGCTTGCCAGGAGGTCGAAGGCGGGTTCGATGCCCACCTCATACGAATCAACCTCCGCAGCGGGTTCGTCGGCGAACGCCGCCGGACCCAGTGGGAGAGCTAGGAGGATCGCCAGGGCGGCAGCGGTGCCAGCCAGACGAGAGCGAGTATGTGAGCGGTTGACGAAGGGTATGTGTAAGTTACGCATAAGCTACTTATACTCCCCCCTCCCCCCCCCCCCCCCCCGCCTCTT
>Ga0131853_10007824_pt1 | contig 19392 bp, 14 predicted proteins | sample TergutLab28metaG_FD_92764 | JGI IMG/M metagenome (GOLD analysis project Ga0131853, IMG submission 92764) | Labiotermes labralis P1 segment gut microbial communities from Petit-Saut dam, French Guiana - Lab288 P1 (version 2) (version 2) | ecosystem: Host-associated > Arthropoda: Insects >... | reverse complement strand
TGTTTTTTTGTTGTTGCCTAACGGCCATCAATCCGCAATGCGCCAACCTTAATCCGGGGCCCTCCCGGGTTTACAAATTTTTTCCCCCGTACCCCAAAAAGGAAAAAAAGTTCGGGGGGGGGGGGGAAGATCGAATACAAAAAGTGTGTTTTGATTTTCTCTACAACTTTTGTCTCAAAAATTTCTCATTCTAAGAAGATACGAGCGAGATATGATAAAAAATGTATACTTGTCTTCAAGCAACGTACTCGATATCCTTGAACCATTTTCGAATACTCAAGTATCAAATTTCATGAAAATCCGTCCAGTAGGAGCCGAGTTCTTCCATGCGGACCGACGCATGGACAAAAATGAAGTTATTTATCTCAGTATTTAACCAATTTGATGCACAAAATCTGTTTCACAATAAGTTTTATTTCATGCCTCTACATGTTTCGAGTACGTGCTCATCATCAGGAGGCCAAAATTGCATTACACACGAGACGGCCACCTATAGGTGTGACGATACCGGAGGCTGTGTAATGCAATTTTGGCCTCCTGATGATGAGCACGTACTCGAAACATGTAGAGGCATGAAATAAAACTTATTGTGAAACAAATTTTGTGCATCAAGTTGGTTAAATACTGAGATAAATATACTGAGATGCACGGTCAGCAAAACGTCAAAAAATGACGAAGTTAATAGTCGCTTTTGGCAATTTTTTGCGAACGCGCCTAAAAATATGATCCATGGACCAATTGACAGTCACTCAGCTTGTCATTAGATTCATCCCCTTTATAGGCCCCGAACGTCTATTACCCGCCACTGGTCCATTCCCTGAACAGAAACGTCCCACTGACTTTTTGTGTGTGTGGCGCTTCGACCCGATTCCCCTTATGGGGCTTCGCGATCACACTCACTGGACGCACCACCCTCGCTAGGACTCTTCTGGACGAGTGATCAGGCCGACGCAAAGACCTCTACGTGATGTAACACCACACTCGCAAGAGAAAGACATCCATGCCCCCGGTGGGATTAGAACCAGCAATCCCAGAAAGCGAGTGGCCGCAGACCCACGGCTTAGACCGCGCTGCCACTGGGATCGGCCCATCGACATATTCGCGCCTTAATTCCTTGACATCAATTTTAAATTTACACCAAATTTACGTCTAGGCATTCCATTTGGTCGTTTGGCCAAAATTTCGTACGCATTTCTAATCTCCCCCATGCACGCAACATGCCAACCTTTTAAACGTTAATTGTAACTCAAAGCTGTCAACTTCACACATGTACAGTTCTCAACGGCAGCCGGGATATAATCGGCATAGTGACTAAGCTACGGTCTTGGCGATCCTGGTATCGAATTCCGGCAAGGGCAAGAGATTTTTCTCTTCTCCAGATCGACCAAACCGGCTGCAGGGCCCAAGCATGCTGCCTCCCATTCAATCGGAACCGGAGTTCCCTACCTAGGGTAAGGTACGTAGGGCGTGAAATTCACCCACTCGCCTCCATCTAGTGCTGAGATTAAGAATGAATGGCGCTGCGTCTCTAGTCCCCCTCTACGCTTCCATGTCCAGGACAGAATCAACTTCACCTTTTTACCTTTTACAACTCTCAAAGTGTAATGACGTGTGTTTCGGTGCAAGTCGAGAAGCCATCAACAAGTGCACGTTCACACACCACTCCAGGTTTCAACAAAAACACAAAAGCATATGGGCTTTGTAATTCGGGCTCATTCACATTAATCCATTTTACCAAAAGAGGGACACTGGACCCTAAATCTAGCCTGTACAATTAAGCTGTACGTACGTTACCCCGTCGTTCACATCGCCCAGACCGTAGGCACCTATCGCTCGGTTTCACGTCTCAACATGTATCCTGCTGCAGTACTAATTCACAGGTCTCTAGCTCTAAACTGAAGAAGGACGAACGACAGTACGGCTATAGAAAATCGCAGCGAGGGGTTTCGCAATCCGTGCCCTGTACTAAATATTATTAGAGCGATCGTCAAATCTCGAGGGAAGACATGGACGGAGAAAAAATGCATACAAAATCATGGCCCGAAAGTGAGAATGGAAGAAACCACCCGGAATACGTACGTGTAGAATGGGGATAATATTAAACTGGATATTCAAAAATAAAACGAGAACCAGCGGACTGTATTCATTTGACGCAGAACAGGGAGCAGTGGAACGTTCTTGTTAATATGATATTGAAACTTCAGACGTCACGGCAGTTGGTGAATTTATTAGTTTATTATTTATTTAATTTTTATTTATTTATTTTGACTAAGTTCGCTGCCAGTTTCTGAAGGATTCTGCCGCAAGTAGTCGGTTAGATATGACGACTCAGCTGACAAAATGTATCTGTGATTCACGTCTGTACGTTCCGATTTTGATCACAGTCTGAAAAAAAGAAGACAGGGAGAGAAAGCACAGTTCGACATCCTTTACACTTACGTCATCAAATCATCTCTTACCTTTTAAAATTTTTCTCCAAAAACGACACTAAGCGTAGGTGGTCAAACACGCCGTGTATGGGGCTTTCGCGAAACCCACGCTCGTAAACACAGTTCAATTGCTCAGATCAAAACAACGTCCCTACACAAACTTCCCCTGGCATATACAAACTGAAGGAGTAACGAGTCATACTTTAGACGGAACAAAGTTCTAATTTCTAGTCCATCAATTGGACAATGCACAGTGGACCTGCCCAGTGATGCAATCACATAGGAACTTGGGCTTGGAATTGAATTTGAGTATGTACGCAAATGAACCTCCCAAACCAACTATATTGAATTTGTGTGACGCACATGTCACAAACCCTTCTGTGCTTCTAATGCAAGTGCAGGCCAGCGATCGAGTACAACCGTGCTAGCATGGACAAGTACCGTATGGGTCGCTAACAGACAATGCGTTGTTGGCATCAACTGCTAATTACAGAAATTAGAAACGTGTAAATATTACGCTACGTCGGGACAGAGGAACTGCGTGCATTCGATAGCATTCGGGCCGGACAACCGTGGGTTCGATTCCCGGCAAAGGCAAGAGCTTCTTCCATACTCAACAGCATACAGATCGGCTACTATCCATTACATACCTTATGCCCATTCCCCGGACACAAAGCACCCAAGGCGTAAAGATGACCACTCTACTCCATCTAGCGCCGAGGTTAAGAATGTATGGACCTATACTTACTTTCCCCCCATACGTCCCCATGGTGTGGTGCTTGATTTGGCACAAGGAACGCCACTTTTAACTGTAAGCAAATCAGTCCTTAGTTTGTGTACCGTCATATTTGTAACAACGAGCGACAAATTCCCAGATAAGTAGGCCAAATTCACAAGAAAATTCCAACAGAACGATAAGATATGCAGGTCTTTATAAGATAAGCCACTTCGGAGCAGTGCGATTTAGCTTCATCGAAGTAGTAAGTATGAGTGAGCGATAAAAAAAATATATAAATTCACCCAACAACTTTTAATATGAAAAAGTACCAATTTTACCAAACCTCGTACAATAGTTTGAGAGATGAGACACCAAATGGAAGGACAAGACACAGTCATTGTGCTTACAGTCTATGTACGCATAAAACCCATACGATTCGGTTGACACAGACGTAAGCACAACGCTTTCCCCCATCTGTACGGGCACAAGAAGCTCAAGCGAGCAACGCCTGTGCACTGAGGTGCCGACACCCATACAATCCGCCGTCAACAAACACTCATTTATTTTTAACTGGCCGCATAAACGGCTCAAGTCTGAATGAATCTGAGACCTGTGTACTTGTCGGTGGTTTCGTTACTCCGTAACTTCTATAGTAAAACCAACTAGATGCACCAATGTATCAAATTATTTTATTTTGGAATGACATTCTCCATGTTTCGGACGGTCTTGCCGTCCATCATCAGGAGTTCAAGACTGTACATACAGCAACAGATACTGCTCTCTGCTTGCTAGCAAGCAGAGAGCAGAAGGCAAGACCGTCCGAAACATGTAGAGTGTCATTCCAAAATAAAATAAATTTGATACACTGGTGCATCTAGTTAGTTTTACTATAGAAATATATTGCGATGCACGGGCCTATGAACGTCAAATTTTCCGAAAATTCCTTCCATTCTGAAATGCGAACTACAGGCACTTCATGAGCATCATCCTGAGGCAGCATTAGCTACAACCTGGCATCCTGCGTTGCACTGCCTGCTAGTAACAGGACCAACTGGATGCGAGTTGCACTACATTCACAGCGCCCGACAACACCACTGATAGGCTACCATTATCTAGTACGTTATCTGCACGTAGACAACGACCGGTTGTAAATCGATCTTACATGAAAGCCGTCATGTGACAAACTGTAACCCACTCATTCTTTAATTCTTCGCCTAACACTCGGTTTCCTTCTTTTTATGCTCTTAAGTAATCAGACCCCTCCACCAACATGGCGACACCACGTGTATGTTGTTCTCTGCAATTCAAGATAATTACACTTCCTCCTTTATCGTTTCAGGAAGGAAATCCCCATCTGCAAATAAGAAGCAGAGTCCTTCTTTAGAAGCTAAAACCGGCTACTAGTCAAAATATTCCTCGGTTTTACGGAAATCTAAAGTTCAGCGCCGTGTTCACAAGACCCCGCCAAATAAATCCAGCATGCACCCTCCTATTTCATTTCTTTAATATCCACTTTACCCTTTAATGTTCAGCGGTTACTTTATATACCACCAGGTTTACCACTCAAAAAAGTCTACATTCTAAACACACAGTGCATTTACGTGTTTTGTATGGACCTCAAAACCAACAGTAATTATTGCACTACGCACCCTTAACCTACCTGTGTTTATAATCGACACGGGGCGCGTTTACTGTACGGTATGAACTAAACATTTAAATACAATTCAGGTTAATTCTTGTCTTTAAAGGCTGAATATTACGCTCCCACCTACTCCTAGGTCTAAGCAGTGGTGCTTTCCCTCAGGTTCTCCAGAATGAATGCACTTATGTCCTCTCCTATGAAAGCTACATACCCAGCCCATTTCAAAATATTTGATATGATTACCCTAATCATGTCTGGCGAGTAGTACGAATTACGAGGTCCCTCATTATGGAGTCCTGTCCACGTCCAAGCGTGCTGTTGTTACTTCAACGTGAGAGGCCATATATTCAAGCCCATACAAAGCAACAATCAAAATTACAACTTTTTACATTTCAGTCTTCAGATCTTTAAAAAGAAGACAGGAAGACAAAGAACTGTGAAGGCCAACAATGTCGGTTTATCACATTAGTTTTATAGGAAATATTTCAGTCCCAGTCAGTGCCACTTAAATCTGAAAATCCCCATATACATTTATTAATATAACACTAAAAATGAATATATAGAGTCGTGAAAACGCCTCACGCCAAAAACAGTTCATCCCCAAGAAACGGGGAAGCAGAATGTCACCTTATTTCGCAACGGGTATTGTAAACTGACTCCCTGGTCTTATTATTACCACAAACGTAACGGATAACAAATTACAAAAGTGTCTTTAGCACGTCCGACCGCACCCCCAAGTCTAACCTTTAACACCCCAGTCCATGATTTCTCAAAATCAACAAATATTTACGGGTATGCGGCCTTGATAAAAACCGAAATAAAAACAGGGAAAAACTGTAAGAAACAAAAATACACAAGCCAGATACATTTGCTAACACGCAGCATTGTTGGCAACATTATATACATCCTGCAGCCAGACAGTCTTTCCGATTTAAGCCTTTTTCTTATAATAAAACCAACCAGATGCACTAATTTCTCAAGTTTATTTTTGGAATAAAACTCTACGTGTTTCGGACACTTCCTCTTTCCCTCATCAGGAGTTCTTCACTGTGCACACAGCAATGGTATATGTCATACACCTGCGAGCAGGATCAGGACGGAACCAGTTCCGTCCTGATCCTGCTCGCAAGCTGTCAGCAAACCTGTATGACATACACCATTGCCGTGTGTACAGTGAAAAACTTCTGATGATGGACAGAGGAACTGTCCGAAACATGTAGAGTTTTATCCCAAAAATAAATTTGAGAAATTAGTTCATCTAGTTGGTTTTATTATAAGAATTTATCACGATGCACAGTCACCTGCACGTCAAATTAAGCCTTTTTACTGAAGAACAAAACAAAATGATGGTGGTACACTGATATTGTTAAATTTCACTTAGTGTTACGCCAGCGAAAACGTTTGAGAACCCCTGCCCTGTACCATTAACCTTGACGAACAAAACCGCCCTTCAGAGGAAAGGACGATGCTTCTTCGATATGTTTGCGTATCAAACACGTATTTGATTTGATACGAGGGCAAGTTTGTGTGCGAACGAGCGTGTGTGTGTGTGTGTGTGTGGGGGGGGGGATGCGCACATATGTCTGTGCTTTATCATTCCTTTGCTCAGACTGCTCGCAAATGAACAAGGGCTTAATCGTAAGGCCATACTCATAACATATCGAAACACTCAACAAGTCATGTAATTTTTCGACGACTTTTCATATGGAAGTACGATGATCACCAGCAGTAGAGGAACCTAGAAAACGAATCTTGTTTGAATAAACAGAAAGACACTGCAGACGCATCAATTAGGCCTAATAAGCTGCCGAAAATTCTCTGTCTTGCTTCGGTATTGTTTAAAAAACAGATTCAAACATCGTTAAGATTTTTCCAATAAATCTTTGTTGGGGTTGTTGGGAATGAAGAATACTACGCAGCACGGCAGTTCGTTTAAGTCATACTGTTGACCCAGTAATGACAGGGCATTAAAATCAAGATTACACCACGCTACCAAGATTACACAAAGCTTCCAACCTAGATGGGAAAACAAATAATCTATCGGAGGTGTGCCCATTTGGAAGACTGCAAAGAGGAAACGTCAAGTAATTTACGTACATACTGTACTGGGAAAGCGAGATAGTTTTCCGAGGAAAGATGGGTCAAAATTATGTATAAAGGCGGCTTTGGTGTTACCAATAGTGAAGGTCTGATTTACATTACCAGACAGATATTTCATTCGATGACTCAGATACAAATACAATATGAAAACAAGTACCTTATTGTACTATTTTCGTTATTACACCGTGCATGTTGTCGAGTCACGCAATTATTATACCAACTATTGCACATATATGAAATTTATAAAACTTACACATTAAAAATGCTCCGACATGTTTCGGTCCTAGGACCATCATCAGGGAGCCATATCGTCCTTGCTCCTAGGACCGAAACATGTCGGAGCATTTTTAATGTTTTAATGTGTAAATTTTACATATGTGCAGTAGTTGGTATAATAGAGTGAGCTTAGTGTACATTCATGTTTACTTCACTTACAAAAAAAATCCTACAGCACATACAAAGGACAAAAAAAAGTGCATTTATACATTACCAGACAGCAATAGAATTATGGGGTACAATTCAAGAAACTTCATATATGCATTTGAACCACTTGTTCCACGGAAATCAAGAATTTTGCTTAGTGTGCAATCAAATACTTACTACCGGCTTACACACAATGAAGTCTACAACAACCAAATGAAATAATCTACAACTTCAAGCAACACATAAATTTCACTTGTGAATGTCATGAGCAGAAATTGCCCTATACTGAATATTGTCTGAGTGCGTGTTTGTCTGTCCACCTGTGAACTTCTTACCAACTCATACTTTATACTGAACAAACTTGTAATTTCAAATTAACTAGGTAATGCTAAAAATATATAAGATCTAAGAGAAAAGTATCAGAAACAAACGCCATGCATCTAACAGATTAAACGAAAATGACGTTCAGGTGACCATGCATCGCTACAGATTCTTATAATAAAACCAGATGCACTAATTTCTCAAACTTATTTTTGGAATGAAACTCTACATGTTTGGAACAGTTCCTCTGTCCATCATCAGCAAGCTCACAGCAAACCTGTATGACATATACCACTGCTGTGTGTACAGTAAAAAACTCCTGATGATGAACAGAGGAACTGTCCAAAACATGTAGTTTCATTCCAAAAATAAATTTGAGAAATTAGTGCATCTAGTTTGTCTTATTATAAGAACACTAAAAGCCACAATGTTTTCCTGCTACAACAACAACATAAAACACACAAGATGTCAGTAGAACAAGTTTGGTCATAGCACACTGTAACAGCAGTACATGCTTCTCTACATTGCCAATTACTTGCAAGAACAGAAACATGCATGTACACAGAAATTCAATTTAACCCTCAAACTCATCTGTGATCACAAAAGCAAAACACAGATAAATAAAAGGGGAATGAAGACTAAAGTGGCTGAAGACTTAGACTGATCTCCAGATACGCATGCATACACTCAACACAGCCAAGTTAACACATGCTGGCAGCATATACACATTTGTCATCATTCCAAATGTATTGAAATTTTCATAAATAAATTATCTATTGGAAAGAGTCATGCACATAAATCAAACAAAAGCACACACTTCTTACTTTATATAACAGTACTATATAATATCTGTACGAAATTTACTACAAAAGGAAGTGTGAATGGTTCTGCCATAGGCTGTACTACAGGAGGCCTGTCACTACTTAATTCTTACACTTCTCAGCATGTGCATAAAGAACAGCACTGGATACCCAAAACCTACAGTCCACCTACTGACAGAAACATGTGGGATTTTAGATTCTCATGGTGCCACATCCCAGGGGATGTAATCTTACTCGTGCATCAGCCCCATATAATTCAGTTCTGGTTAAACTGCCCTGAATGAATTGTTTCAAGTAATCAGTATGCAACACTCACCCCTGTGAAGGTGAAGCTGCCCTTGGGCTTAATTTTAAACCACACAATGCCTCAGGCAGTTGTTTAGTTGATGGCCCCTCACCGCAGAAGCCCAGGTTTTATCTCAGCCCAGTCCATGTGGGATTTGGGCTGGACACGTGGTCCTGGGACAGGTATTTCTCTAAGTACTTCATTTTAGCCTTGTCTGAATCATTATATCAATGCTTCATACTCACATTTTAGTCATCTACTACTGACACTGTGTAGTCTTAGTAAACTAACAGCATCACTAGATAAAACACTTCCCTCTCAACATGAGGACACACAAGGGTGTGGATGCACAGCCTCTCACATACTTAACCTTGGCACTAGACAAACACAAGCAGTCTGCTTAAAATTATACACTTTTTCCCAGTAAAAAGTCTTCATAGTACTAATTCGACAGGTGGCTTGGTGGGATGCAGAACAGTTAGGCCACTACCAACAAGAAAAACCACTGCCTCTAGCAGAAACTGCATGCTGAGCATCCAACCCAAAGCCAGCCACTTTACTGACTGAAGAAAGCCCACATGACACCATGTAAAAAATTCTGTATTTGTAGGCAACTGAAGCATCCAGATTTGAACTGAAGCCACATGGAAGTCTCGTATGCCACTTTCAATATAACTCTTCAAGCACGATTCGCAGCTGCCACAATTACAAATATCGACAATAAGATGTTGGCTCTCATTAAAAAACACCATACCCTTGATCAGTGATCAGCAGCAGTGTGCAAAAGATGTCAGTCACTGTGCAAACCGGTAACACAGCAAAAATTTAAAAAAAATCAAATTTTGATGTTTGCTGACTATGCATCTCAGTATATTTATCTTAGTAATTAACCAACTTGATGCACAAAATTTTTTTTTACAATAAGTTTATTTCATGCCTCTACATGTTTCGAGCATTATACAGCCTCTGGTATCATCACACCTATATGTGGCCGTCCTGTGCATGGGACGGCCACATATATGTGTGTGATGATACCAGAGGCTGTATAATGCAAATTTTTACCTCCTGATGATGAGCGCATGGTGCTCGAAACATGTAGAGGCATAAAATAGACTTATTGTAAAACAAAATTTTGTGCATCAAGTTGGTTAATTACTAAGATAAATTTAAAAAATCAGTTACAATACTGACTAGGCTATCCATGGCACAGTAACAGTGTGCATTCCACACTAGTTCTGATATGAATTAGGTAGCATATAAGCCTTACAATTAATACCAGCAGCTCTTACTAAACTTTACCAAAATAACTCACTTTGCTCCAAGTTACACATTATCATTAATCATAGAGGCCCACCCACATTTTTAAATACAGCGCATTAAATACATGCCAAAAAATTCGGTTTGGAATAAAATATATACACAATAAAAAATCTGCAATGTTATTTCCTCCACACACTTTGACATAAAATTCACTTTTCAATAAGATTCAGAATAATACAACTAAACGGCTTGAAATTAAACACTGCATTATGTGACATTGAACTGCTTATGCCATCCTCAAAGGAAATACGGCAAAAAAGTGAAAAAACAACACACAATTCCAAAAGCAACAATAGGCACAACCATACACGCCCTTCCTTCCCAGAGTCAACTGCAGTTTTCCTTTAAGTCGATATGAAGCCCATGCACTCGTATACTGTACTCGTACTGCATTCCAGCACATGATAAATTAAGAATATCTGATTCAGGAGTTGAACTGTTACATAGGAATCCTCACCAATATGAAACAGCTTTGAGTATATGAGGTTAGCACTATAACAAAAAGCTGGATGAAATTCTGTATGCATTTGAAAAGAGATATTTTTAAATTCAAAGACCATGCTCAAGTATACTTGATGTCACAAATGACAGAGGACCTGAATGTGATACCAACCACAATTTTGAATTGTCAAAGCAATGGAGAGCCAATCAAGATATACCTAAAAGACTGAATTAAAAAGCTTCAAATGGAACAAGAGTATGGCATTTGTATGGACATAAATTAATGTCATAATGACATAATCAAGCAGACTTAGCAACTTGCCATGAGGAAAAATCCAAATGCATTTATGTGTCACAATACTGAAACACTTAGTTAAAGCATTTTAACAGAACACACCCTCACCTGTCCAGTGAAATTGATAACAATTTGTTTACATCATGCCACATATTGTAAGACATGCAGAAGCCTATGAAACAAGAATTATCAGACATGACCATTCAATACTGACTACTATTCCTAGCCATTTGCTTCACACATCATCCACTGTTATTCAGTATCAAAAACAGTGAAGCTGACAGGCATGAATGCAAGTCATGTGTTTTTTTAAAATATGAATACACACACAAAAAACACTCATTCATAATTTTTCAGATTTTCAGCAAATATGAAGTACTATATGAAGATACATAAACGTTGCACATGGTGGAAATAAAGTATTCTTAGTTACCAAATGTCTAATTCCATGACCGATTTTTCTGCATTATAGGGTAGTCTGTTGCCGTTCGACGAAGAATCGCCTATTATCAGCTCATATGTCAAAACAGGAGTAAAATAACGAAAGCTTCAACACAGGATCATTGAAAAATGGCGGTCAGGGTCTTGCCGAGGGGGAATCAATAAAGCTCCAAATCGGGTGCATGGGCAGCTCATGAGATGTGAGCGGCTGATAGTAATTATCGTAGAACCCACCTGGGGGAGGTTGGCCGCGATCTGTCGCTGAAGAGAGTCTCGCTCCTTCTCTACATCCGCAAGTTTCGCTTCTGTTTCACCGAGCCGCTCCTGTGTCTCCCGCAAACTGTCCATGAGCTTGTCGCGCTCATCCAACATAGATACCATGAGCTGCTCAAAGTTCGCATCTTCCCCAGAGAACTGCGAGCTTCTTTGGCTTATACTATCCTCTGATATGGTAGGCATCACATCACACATCATATTCCACATCTTCGCTTATTATAAGGAAGCACCGACACGGAACAAATAAGTATGAATTTCGATTACAAACGACAAGCGGTGTCTACAGTTTAATACTAGCGGAATGGGAATCACTTTATTATACGGCACATACAACTACTTTTTATACCTAAATCTCACACACGGAATAATTAACGCCTCTTTACACCTAATAACTGACACAGTGATACTAATACAACAGCATTCTATCGACATTATTGTCGAAACACTTGTCTGACACACCTACAAATTCCTACCATCCCAGTCCTATCACTACACTCCTCAAACCCAGCGGCCATCTTTGACAGTGACGTCAGACTTTCATCGACATCGAGATTTGTATTCCGAAGTGCATGCAGTGTCCGTAAATCGACACATAATAGTTGCACAAACTACACTTCTGACCCATTATATATGGCGTGAACAAATTTACTATGGTACAAGAATACGTTATGTATAACACAAGATCCGCAGCTACCAGAACCTTGCCATTCACACCTTTCTTCACACAGAGGCACTCTACTTTTACAATCTCAATGCTAGTGTCAGATGACCTCGCAGTTCAATATGGCTGACGAGAGCGGAGGATGTTTGTTTCGACAATTCCATTTCCTATTTCATATTTTTGAGACTGTAACACTATGTCAGAAGAAAATTGTGTAACTGGACATACTTTCAGTGGAAGAAGATGTCGGGGTCGAGTAAGGTGGCAAGGAGAAGGATGAGTTCGCAGAAGAATTTAAGTAAAGATCTTGGAGGTTAGCCAGTGGAACTCTTACAGAGTTTTGTTGTTTTCGCTGCGGGCAAGGCCATATTAAACCAGCGTAAAGTTTAATGAGATGGCATTTCTGCTGGAGTGCATGGTTTTATTTCCATTGAGGATGTGTTAAACGGTTGTGCGTGACACTGAAAACAGCTTGAGTAAATGTAGATACGTATTACCGGATACCGTACTTAAGACATTTCATAATACATATGGAGTACTGTGAAGAAGCTGTCCAGTTAACTTGCGCTGGAAATCTTGAATTTTTAAAGCTCATTACTGACATAATTTTATATGAATAAATTTGCAGTATATCGTGTATGTCAGTTATAGTGTAATGATGCAATCCCGGAGCACACCGACGACAACACATTGTCAGCACTGATAATCAGCACTGGTTTTTGTTGATAACTGATAAATTGCACTTGTTTCAGATGTAACCTTGAATGATTATGCAAACTCATCCATCTCCAATGGGAAGGGTCGACTGAAGAAGGCTGCATCCAACAGTGTAGTTCGAGAAGGTATAACTGATGCAGTCGGTTAATGTTGGGATCTTTGTACAAAATTTCTTGAATGAATGGAGGAGTTTGTAAACCTGTTTTACAGTTGAAATGATATGTCGGTATGAATATAACTCCTAAGCAAACACCTCAAATTCAATTTCAAAGGGCACACAGATTTGACATTTGTTATAGTGTGTATAACTGATCAGTTGTGAAACTGACAGAGGAAACCATTGCATCTAAAAAGAATAACATGATTATATGTTACAAGTATAACATGCAAAACACACACTACTTTAACAGCCTCAGTGTGACTGTCACAGCCGTGCAGTGTCATTCTTCGTGCTTGTTATCTGTGTTCAGAGAATGCAGTATTCATGCATGTAGCTCACAGTATATGCTATGTTGAATTCCAGTCACACTTGGAGTACAAAGTCAACCCTGCCCTTATGTCAATACCTTGTTTTAATTTTTCAGTAAAACAACTGACTACAAAAACAGATGACAGGGCCTGGTATGAGAAATTAGAAGATTATGAAGGAGATTTTGAATTTGTTGACGATGGTGAGGAAGGTGAACAAGGTAAGAAAATAAAGATATTCAGGTGCTGTACAGGTAGGTGTAATGTATATGCTCCCTGATTATGTAGAGTTTGTGTGTTTTTCTGCATCATGTCTAGTAGGTGAAACTTCAAGATTCAGTGTGCAGGCATCAAATGTGATACAGTTTTTGTTAATTACATCTGAATTTTACTTCATTACCAGTACCTTTTTCAGTGGAGTCCATTCAACTACTTTAAGAATAGATAGTATTTCTATGATTGTGTGTTAATGATTTGCCTATTGATCTTACCACAAGCACACCTCAGGAAAACACATGTCGTCTCTGTTAGTCATGAACTATATTTTGATTTTCATGAGAATAATTTGCTGTGGTATTCACATGAATGTACCAGACTGTGGCTGGTTCCTTCATTTGTTGGAATGCCCTCTCATTGTTAAAGAATTCAATTGAATGAGAGCATCAAACTCTCATTGGTCCTCACAGAAGCTTTGTGTTGCCTTGGATTCAAGGCTGACAGGTATCAGGTGATTTTCCCAACACCCTCTGGTACTTCACCTCACCATTCATTTTGGGAGTTGGTCAAGCCTGGCTATAAGTTCCTTTGTCATTTGCTCACAGGAGGATTCAAACCTTAACTCTTTTTGGAGCAATGATCTTCTGAAGTATTGTGGCATTTTCTTGAATGAATCCTCTTTGTAGATTTTATGCCAGTAAGGACTGCAGAGCATGTATACTATACTTGACCTTCATTCTGTTGTATGCACATGGCTTCTGAACAGCCTCGTAACTGAGGGGTAGCAATCTTATTGCCTCGTAAACAAAATATACCAAACAGTATTCAGCTACAACAGACAAAGTTGGTGTTTGGTATATCTTTATTCAACTAAGTTAGGTTGTTTTACAGAAAGTTGTAGTGCATGAAATGGGAAGAGTATGCATGATTTTGAAATGCGTGTGAAGGTCTCCTCCCCACTCCTCACCAGTATGTCATTGGAGATCATCGTTTTTCCATTTCTATTTGGGTTTTCACAGGCACTATTTTGTGCTGCACACATAGTAAAATCACTGTGTCAGAAAGAGTTGCACAGAGTTTTTGTGTCATGATTTTGTTACAAAATTCAGGTACTTTCCCAGAGAGCAAGTGGTTGCCTGGTTTAAAGATTATTGAGCGCTGTGTGAGGTGCAAAGGGTATTCTGCAAGAACAAGATGAGAAGAAAATCATGTACACTGAACTGGACAAAATGTATTTCTGGTTAATATGTTTATTAATTATTGGTGAAATGTTAAGATGAATTGGAAAGTGTATAGAAAGAAGCAGTCATGGCTTAACAGAACCTGCTTACTAGACACAATACTAGCTGCTTCAAAGTTTGCTTCACAGCAAACATAACTGCTTCATGATTCGTTAATTTCTTCATGTATGCAACATGTCATATGATGTGATATTAAATGCATTTCACAAAATACCTTATCAGTCAGTAATTATTCCCTGATGTTTTAGCTGTGATTGTGAAGAGGAATCCACGCCGTCGTAAGAAGACTGCAAGTGAGGGTGGAGAAGATGGTGGAGTGGAGTATCCTCTAGATATTTGGTTCCTTATATCTGAACACATCCTTCCTGAGGATGTGTCAACATTTGCCCGAATTTGCAAGAGTGCTTTACATGTCGTCAGTACAGCAAAATTTTGGTTTCATCTGTACAGAAGGTATTAGTACAGACACATAAACTAATAGTACTAGTATGCTAACCACAGATATGTGGAATGAAGTGGTTGTGGATGTTTTAAAGGCCTGTCTTTGTCTGAGGGAAACCACAAAAATCTACCATATTTACCCAAATGCAAGACAACTGTATTGAAGATGACCTCCTAATAAAACGTATCTGCCAAGGGAAAATGTATTTATCAAAATCTAAGGTGACTCCCCAAAAATACAACGCCTGCCAAGAAAAAATATTTTAGTATTAATTTCATACACTTAATACATTAAGCATGTCAGATTCTGATTTCCTTTACCATTCAGTGTCACTCTCTCCATCTTCACAGTTCATACCTTCATTTTCCTCACAACTACTACTAACATTCCCATCCTCTTCACTGCCATTCCACAGTATCAACATCGGTCTCATCCACTGCATTGGATATATGGCACTTCTTAAAACCCTTCACAGTCACTTCTGGTGAGATGTGCTGCCATCCCATTATGATCCACACAGACTAAATAATACATTTATATTTCTTGATTTATACACTTACTTGAACCCATTAAGGTTGACCACTTTTTCCACAGATGGTGTTAGTGATGTTAAGAATTTAAAATATGTCTTCTCTGGATTTTGTGTTGTGTCTGTGGTCTGATCAGTCTGAGTTCATTGCATCTTCTTACGGTTTTTAATTTTTGGGTTGTTCCAGGCTTTATTTTTGAGTCTTGTAGTTAAGTTTTAATTTTTCAATAGTCATTTTCTTTGACTAGATGTGCTCTCAGTCGCATATCTTAACAAGTTACTGTTCCAATGGTACCATTGACTGAGAGTGCTCATTCTTAGAGGTTCACCAAATTAGGTGCTTGTTTGCCTGAAAACAGAAACAGAGCTGGCATTGGAAAAGTCATGCTTCTAATGGACTAAGTCCCCAAAATAGAAGGCTGTGTCATTTAACTTTCATAATGCTGTGTTGTGTATGGTCCGGTTCAGAATGACGTGGTTTGCCTTGGTCTGGTTTGGTGCTTCGTATGTGAATTTAAGTTGACCTGACATATTTAAGCGCCACATTTAAGGAAAAAGCTCATCTTGCATTCAAGTAAATATGGTAGTCAAAACACTTTTATGAAATTTCAACTAGGTGTGTTCCAAACTACAAGCTGCTATGCTAATCTGCTTAGTTTGTGTTGTGTTCACATTTCATGGGACATAGTGACACTGCTACACTTCTTTAGTGCCTTACTATAATACTACCTTAACATGTTTCTGAACTCCAGTGCTTCTTACATTTGAACATCATCAAACACATTGCTTTTCACCAAACGGCAGCTGCAGTCACTTCTTTTAAGGTTGTGGGTAATGTTGTATCATCAAAATGCCAGGCATTTATATCTTATCCATATCAGTTCACTAACTTTTATTACATCTAGTGCATAATGGGTGTTCTTAGTGGGTGGTCCTCATGGCTTTTTTTAAATGCATGTTGACATTGCTGGATTGTTATTTCTGTAGATCAGATGAACTAAATATCTGACCTCATTTTCACATTCTCAGGTTTTCTGTGTCTTTTCACTCCACCTATTCTTGAGGGGTGTGGGTATATGTCTCACAAGTTTGGTGTTGAAATTAAAGTACATTTTGCATACAGTTAGGTGTATTATATCCAGAGATATACTCCAAAGCAACACTGTGGTTTGTAGGATGTTGTGTCCAGGTCTCTCCAGTTCCTGTTACAGACTGTTCACAAGTTACTGTCGAACTTTTGAAATGTCAGTTACCTAAGGTACTCCAGAATAGCGTTACAAACAATAGTGCCTCATGAAGAGTGGACACCTCAACACCATCATTTGTACCAGAAACTGCAGTGAGCATTTATTGTTCACTGATAGCTGAATGACTTTCAGATGGGTTTATAGTTACAGTTCTTCTGTGTGTTTTTTTATCAGGCATTATAAGGCAGTGCCAAATTTGCCAGAACGCCTGCAGCCTGAATGTATGGTGCGCTTATATGGACTTCGTGCATGTGTGATCCGAGCACTTCATTACACGTACCCTCCCTTTGTGAATAAACTGAAGGCTGTCACAACATTTGAAGGTGATCCACACAACTTGACCAAGAGGCAGTGCGTCCTTATGTGGCACCAGGTATGTCCAGATTCAGTCTAGTTGTAATGGAAATGTAAGACATGTTAATAATTGTTTCCAAGTCCTAATGCCTGTCACTGTTCAGGCCATTATGACCCATTATTAGATTAAAGTTGATTTTTCCACCTTGGCTGGGGACATTTCAAGTCTTGTTATATGGATATTCATGTGGTGCCATACTGTTTATATGGGGTGTCCACTGGCTTCAATAAACTTTAATCTCATCATTTGCATTATCTTCCATCCCTTTGTGAGTATCTTCAACTTTAATTTCATGTCTAAAAATGTTCATAAAACCTGTATAGCTGACAGGAAATATTTTTTCAAATGAACTGTTTGGCCAGGTTATCCACTGGCTCTAAACTTGAAGATTTGATGCACAGACATAATAATTCGCATTAGTAAACACTGTCTGGTTCAGAAGGTGCCATTAAACAGACTCAGAAACTCATCAGGTCCAGTTCAGCTACAATTGATATCTCCAGAGTCATTTTACTATTATCTTCCAGTCTCTGTATGAGCTTTCCAAGCAACTGATTTCTGATGTTATGAAATTTTCCCCAAAGTTTTTTATTTAGTTATTTATTTATTCTTAATATCTCATTGTCCTTACAGACCACTGTTCGTGAAGACAGATGAGATCCATTCATTAGCCAGTCATTTTTCTACAAGGTGGATCCCTGTGCCCACACAGTCACATAACATCCAAGACAAAAATATTACCCCTCATATAATCTGCATACAAAATATCATTTACTGTTTGGCACTTGTGGAGGAATCAAAAAAAAAAGAACAGGAGAGAATATTAGTGAAATAATGAAAATGTTTCCACTTGTTAGCCTTGATTTTTCACTCATCACAGATGATCAGACAAGTAGTTTGGTTGATACTCATCACTGCTGTATTTTAGCCATAAATATTCAGGTTCCTCATTTTAAAAGTAATGTAAATTGTTTCTCAGGGGTGGAATTGTTTGATGTGTACATTTGGAAATTTACTTTGGAACTTCTTTCTTGCTTTAAAATCCAAATCTAAGGTACCCCATCACATACAGATTTTAAAAACTTGTAAACTGTCCTTTCTGCACAGTTGTACTCATATTTTCATATCAGATTACTATATTCTTCACTTATCAAAGTATTTAGAAGGGCATTGGCTTATTTGTTTGTGGTTTTTTTCAGTTTTGCAGTGTTATCAAGCATGAATTTGGATATTAGTTCTTAGAGTTTTGAGGATAGACACGCAAAAGTGTTATAAATATCCTTGAGTAATGGTGTGTTATTTTTATTGGTCCCAGAAATGCAAGAACCAATGGCTGTTTTTCTTCAAGTTGAAACATAGTACTCTAGTACTGGGACGAGGAACAGGAGGAAGGACTCGACAGCCAGATCTGCTCGAGATGTTGGGGGATGTTTCAGCTAACCAAGATGAAGGCTGCAGAGTTTTACAGGTAGTATTCGCATAGTATTTGAATAACTGTTTTAAATCATTGTATAATTTAATCGGTTTCTTTTGATTAGTGGCTTCACCCAAGGATGGAAGCAGGTAGCATGCAAAACATAGTGTTTGTTTTTTAATGTTGGTGACAATGGAAAATGTCTTTATGAATATTGGTGATATTACTTACATAAAACCATTGTCAAAAATCTATATGTTACAAGTATTATATAGTGGTTACCAGAAGCTTGTGTCTGTACTTGTACTTAACCCTTTGGCACCGGAATTAATTGCTTAAGTGTGCTCTGCAAAAGACCTGGGATTTAAATGGCTCTCCATTATATAACCGATATAGGGTGTAAGTCTTTTATTAAGAGTCAGAATTGTACATTTAAAGCCTAGGTCAGAACTGTTTAAAAAATTTTCTGGTTTGGTTTATGATGGGGGAGAAATTGGAGAGTGTCAGTATTACAGCTTACAGGGGAAGAGAGTTTTATGGCAGGTGTAGCAAGCTAACAATTTCGACTTTGTCAGAATCAAATGTATGG
>Ga0131853_10007822_pt1 | contig 19394 bp, 11 predicted proteins | sample TergutLab28metaG_FD_92764 | JGI IMG/M metagenome (GOLD analysis project Ga0131853, IMG submission 92764) | Labiotermes labralis P1 segment gut microbial communities from Petit-Saut dam, French Guiana - Lab288 P1 (version 2) (version 2) | ecosystem: Host-associated > Arthropoda: Insects >... | reverse complement strand
GGTATGTGTGTGTGGGGGAGGGGGGTATGTGTGTGTGTGTGTATGGTGTGTGTGTGTGTGTGTGTGAGTGTGTGTGTGTGTATGTGGGTGGGTGGGTGTATGAGTGTGTGTGTATGTGTGGGCATGTGTGTCCATACCAACTTCTGAAACAACTGAACATTTTTCATGAAACTCGGAGTAAATATACGCTAGTGTAGGACAAAAAAAACTCCATTTATCCAGATTAATTAAGGACGCTGAGCCATCCGGATATGCTGAAAATCCGGATAATTGGATTTTTCTTTGGAAATATGCAACATTTGCAGTTTGAAGTTGGTCTTTTACTATTTACCGTATGTACTTGAGTCTCAACCTTCCGAACACACCTTACTTGAAGTTCTAGAAGCCATAACACTGTGCCGCACTTGGTCTGATGACGTGCAATTTCAAGGCAAGTTAGTTTTGTAGAATTCTCGACATATTTACCCGAAGGACCATGCCGATCCGTATAATTGGCAATCCGGATAACCAGCGTCCAGACAAGTGGATTTATACTGTAACTCTCGATTTCCTACAATCAGCAAAAACAATATGGCGGAACAGCGGAGATGTGAGGCGAAGTCTCTACGTACACAGGGCAGCGGAAGCACAGTGTAATCGTAGATACATAGACATACCTCTAATCTGGTTCGGACCCACGACGCGAAAGTTCAAGTGGTTGACAGCAGTAAACGCCTTCGACAGGCGGTCACTGTGACTGGTTAAATGAGTCAATAGGCCTATCTACTAAAATCTCTTTGACATTTGTGTTTCGGGCCGAAGTCTAATTAGTGCCAAGGTACAGTGAACAATGGCTGCCGGTAAAGGTCACATATCAGGGGTGGGTAGCTGTTTCTACTTGGGGGCCGGTTGGAAGTATTTCGAGGTAACCTAGTGTTTATATTTTAACTAAATTGTTCGGCACTTTTTGCACATAACTTTCTGGTGTGCCAGAAGATAAGTCAGCCGGACAGGGTAGTCGGTATAGCGACTGGCTACGGATTGGACGGTTCGGGGTTCCAATCCCTTCTCGTCTCCAAAAGGTCTAGAACGTCTCTGGAACCCATTTCGCCTCCCAGTCAGTGGGTGACGGAGCCCTCTACCGAGTGGTAAAGCGGCCGGGGCGTCATGTTAACCACTCACCTCCATGCTGCGCTGAGATTAAAAATGAGTGGAGCTACACCTCCTCTCCCCATACGCGTTCTTGGTGTTTACAGGGACAGATGTGCCTTTACCTTTGCCAGAAGACAAAGAAAGATGATTCAAAATTCAAGGTGACAGGATATGTACTCAACCGAATCTGAATTACCCTATTCGTTGTCTCACCAAGCTCTGGGTAAGAACCCTGAAATTAAGAGATCTGGCACCACAGCCTTCTTACTAAAGCATAATTCCAGTCTACCTTAAGCTTCAGCACAAGATGGGGGCGAGTGGTCATTGTCACAAATCGACCGCCTCGAAAACAGCCCTGTCTTTTTTTAAACACACACAGTGTGGGGTCCCAAAGCCAACTGAATGTGGTGTAGAACAGAAACGTCCCCGAACCCACCGCGAATCAAACCTCGAACCTATGGTCGTCCGTCTCATCTCATAATCATTGTAGTGGCAGAGCCACCTGACTTCAGTTTACACGTAGATAAAGTGAATGGTAACACGTGCGATAATCAGCACACTCTTGAACATTTCTGTCGCTGTCATCATCCTGTACGTTATGACACGGGAAACATCAACTACTGAGAATCCCCGTATGTCAACCTTCAATGCCTCTCAACTATTAACACCATTTCTCCACATTACCATACAGTCCCAGTTTTAAAAAACGTGTTATATATTGGTAATTAAGTTAATTTCTTTGTCTTATAAAACCAAACACAAGTCCCTTCGTCTTACTCTAAGGACTTTTTTTTTTTTTGGCAAACCAAATCTCAAAATAGGCAGGGAAAGTAGCTCCAGTGAAGAAGTGAAGTGTTTTAACAGCGCTGTCGAAACAGATGAATAATGGGTGAGTAGGGAGCACTGGTGGCATGCTGCTGACAGCTGAGGGTCCCTCAGAGAAACCCGTCCCAGTCCCACTCTACCCATCACAAACACCATGTGGGATCGAACACGGACCTCCGCGGTAAGAGGTACGGAACGTTGGGTCAAGGAGGAGTTGCAGATAACACCAGCTTTACACCCTAGAAACAATAAGAGTCTGACGTACCTCGCTGTTTCTAGAACACTTGCAATGTTTTGATATTTGTTTAACCCTCATCCTGCTAACGTGGAGAATATGGCGAGCACCTAATAATGCCAGAAAATGGCAGATGGGATTTAACTCGGCGTTTGAAGGGTTAAACTAAGCTCGGAATCAGCCAATTTAGTATTCGGAATTGAAACTCCTGTGGGTTTTCAAGAATTTCAGAAAAGTGGAATCGCCTTGCTGTCCAGATCGTCCTGCAATCTGGCAACACTGTTGCTGTGCAGGCTATTAAGGCATATGCAGGAGCAGAGGTATGGCTCCATGCATTCCTAACCCCAGCTGCACGTTCCGGTCGCCTTACCCCCAGGGTAGAGCCCTCTCCCCTTGCCCATTTGACAGGAGGCTGGGCTATTTACAGCAGACACAATACCCTTCCATTTCGGCCAGTGGGATAGGAAGAGGAGAGTAACAGCTGACAGAGAGTTGCATCATAGCAGCCAGCTGCATTACTCACCCCTGTCACGGAACGTGACTTCCCACTGTCATTTACTGCTGTATTACGATAGGTTCCCCGCACGGAGATCACCTTGCCACGTCAGCACAGATATGAAGAGGTGTGACATGCACAACAGAAAATCAAGAGACACATTCCACAGAGCCTGTCAATAATCGAACACAAAATTTCAATTAACAATGAAATGAAATGAATCCGGTCTCGGCCTGTGACAGAATGCTGCAACTGCAAATTACGTAAACGCACTGAATCTATTTTGACATTACTTATTCCGTGCATCTTGATCGCATTAAATATTTAATTCGTGCAACCAACAAATGCACCCTAAACACATACAGTTATAGTCCTATATGGCTTCTACATGTTTCGGCCTTATTTACGTCATCCTCAGGAAGCTCCACACCAAGATTTGAAACTTACAATACGACAGATTACAACAGTAACTCATATTAAATTACGGTATTCTTGCAACTAATATTTGCCATGTGAGGACTGCGTTAATGGCGCCGAAACATGTAGCAGCCATACAGGATCGTCAAAGGTGCAGCTGCTGGTGTCTATAATGAAATGCCAAACACGGTACCTGATTTGAAATGCCACTTGCAGAGCTGACTGTTAACCTGACTTAGAGCTCCAGTCGCAGCGCAAATTAGATATGCGCTCTTTTGGAATTTTACGCAGCGTAGAGCGGTAGTTTCTTACCGACGTTTCGGGACAACCTATCGGTCCTATCTTGAAGCTTGGCCCTTGGAAATGGTACCGATGGGTTGCCACGAAAAGTCGGTACAATATTACCGCTCTACGCTGTGTAAAATCCCCAAATAGCGCAATCTCGTAGCCGTTAACAGTAAGAACAACTGAGCGGAACGGTAAGTTATGCAGCACGCAAGGTGTACGAGTAGCCATTGACAGGATTTTGTTTGTGTTAATGGGAGCGGGTCGCAGCGGGTGCCCTTCACCTCGCGACCGCCTAAATGTTGAGACCGAATCATATCCTAGTGCTTATAACGGAATTATCACCCATCTGTGGACTTCTACGTGTACGTCCTGAAGAAGTACGACACACGTTTATAACCCCTATGATCCGAATAGGCCGAAATTCCAGTCGGGACATGGCGTTGAAGCAGTCTTCAAATTTAGCCTTTTAAAGCCTACCATTGACTTTACGTGCCACCAGGTTTAACGTTCAAGAAATCTACACGTTGATAACATTGCCTTTACGTGTTCTGTAAGGTAAAGTGATCCCGTTACAGGCCCGGTGTGGCCCAGAGGGTGGGTAGAGGTATAGCTCTACTCTTCCATGACCGCGGTACTAGAAGGTGAGTCGTCAGCAGCACGCCCCGGCCGCACTTTACCCCCGGGAAAGACCCAGTACCCATTCTACAGGAGCCTGGGTGGGCCCCAGGGCCGGTCTGGACGGGCGGAAAATCTCGTCCCAACCGGGATTCGATCCCGGACCGTCCAGCCCGTAGTCAGTCGCTATACCGACTGAGCTACTCGGCCCACTTACGTGTTCTGTACAAATCTCACAACAAACAGCAACTTCTTCCTTACACAACATAAACAGACTGGTTTTTATAACCGAGGTGGAGAGTGTTTACTGCGCGGTACGCAATGACTCCTTATATAACACAGATATATTTCGTCTTTAAAGGGTTAATGGTGTTAAATGTGGTAACAAAGAGGGGCCATGCCGATGTACGAAAAGACAGAACTATATTCCGTGTCATTCTGAGCTTCCCCTACCGAATGGGTGATCATTTCCACGCCCGAGACCATTAATTTCTGTGGAAACACCCCCCCCCAACCCCCCCCCCCCCCAAACCCGCTCCAACACCCAATGCACTCGGTTTGCACAGTGTGACATAGAAAAAAGATTACTATCCTGCGAAGGTTTGCTTATCCACAGCAATGTAGCACTGCCATACGCGTGTTCCAAAACACATGCAGATCTTGGGCCATTTTAGGAGTTATTCTACAGCCAGTCATTTGCTTTATCGAAGATGCAGCACCACACGTAAAGACCGAGGATCTTGGAGACCACCCCGCTCCACAGACACTTCGCCCATATGGATTCCCACACGAAGTAACCTGGCAACAGGAGTAAACTCCTAAACACCAGGAAACATGGAGAATATCCGAAAGAGTGGGGCGCAGAGAGTGGACAAGCTTATCGCAAAATCACAGAACGACAGTACCGATGGTTTCATGAACATTATTTTTACACACCGACCTGTACATGCACGCAATCTGCTGCGTTTCTCTCCCATAACGTCTGCGTTTGGAAAATACCCGGTTCGAATATAGGCTTTAAAAAAAAAATTGAGATTTTTCGTGATTTACCCAAGTCCCACCAGGTAAACACCGCCACAACACATGGAACTAGTCTCTCGATTGCTTGCTTCCGAACTGGAGACACATCTGCGACTTGTAATCTACAACGAATAAAGTGAAAGCTTCTGCAGCTCAGTCGGTATAGTGACTAGACTGTGGACTGCAGGATTCTGTAATTACTGTTTAACTACCGGCAGTTCTCTCTTCTCCAAACCAAATCAAACCATCCGGAGTCTGCCCAGCCCCCTATCCAAGGGGTATCGGGAAGTATTTCAACGGGTGAAGGCGACCGGGGCGCGGGGCTAACCACCTACGTCTTTCTAGCCAAGGTCGCGTCCTATTCCTTTCAGGCGTGCATTTAATTAAATACTGGGACTTTACCTTCGATTTCAAACCGGAAAACCTATAACGTTGCCTTCACTTCCCCCATTGCGTACCCAAGCAACTGCCGTTTTTTTCTGATTGAACCCGCAACCCTTGTTGCAGTACATGGAGGAGATCTACGTGGTGAAAGTGCGGACGGAGCCCGACCCGGCACGCCTGTACCCGTCTGAGCGCCGCTACTCGGCCCTCACCGTGGGGGGACTCGGTGCAGTCCACTTGCTACTGGCCGCCACCTCCCTGCTGCTCGGCGGCCTAGGCATGGCGCTCCAGTCTGACTCCTGCTGGACTGGGCGCTACGGAGGCGGACTTTGGCTAGGCTTAGCAGCCACGACGGCAGGCGTTGCCGGAATTCTGGCATGGAGGAGGTGAGCAGCACCAAGTAGCATACCGAAGATTTTATGTACGCGTGAGGAAGAAACCTCCATCAAGCGTCTTTGTTCTCATTCTTATACATACCGGTGTACAAAAAATGTACCCAAGTTACAACCCCCTTGGTCTATTCAAACCGCATTCGGAAACGAGGTTACAAAAAATCATTTAACAGAAGCAGAGCAAGGGCCGAGAAAATCACAAACCTCCACGAGGCAGGGCATAAGTCCTTTACTTGAAGCAGTTGTCACACTGCTTCTGTCAACAAATTATCATTATGTAACCGGAAGGACTGTCTCATGTTCTTCTTCTTCAAGACCCACTGTAATATTGTTCTACCACCTACATTTAAGTCTCCCAAGTGATCCATTGTGCATTACTACATGCCCTGCTCACTTACACCCCAAATATCTTAAAACTAAAAAATGTTGTTCTTTGGAATACCACCTGCCACACACCGCTAAATCGTTTCTAACTAGCATCTTATGCATAAAAAATTTTTCTTTACTATCATATAGTCCCCTTTTAGTGTCAGTTTGTGTATGTCTAAAATAAAATGGCATTCATGCTAAAAATGCAAAACCCAATACATTTTCATGAATGCATGCCAGTACAACACAGCTACAGATCATGAAATGTACTCCTTTCCTCTACGTACAGTACATGGTACACTGTTTCAGATGGTACGTGGACAACAACATCCGCTGGTTCTTCATATGCTCCACTGTAGCTGCCACAACATCCCTCTTGTGCCTCATTATCACTGCAGCTGCCCTAGCAGCGATACAGGAACAGAGATCAAACGAAGAACTATACAGATCAATCTATTATGATCAAGGACTCATTTACCAACAGCATATCAAATCACCACAGCTACCACCAGAAATCAACAGCATCAAAGAATTGCCTTCTCACAAGCAACCAATAACAATCAACACCACTGAACAAATACCTTCCCCGAGTCTTCACGGGTCTCAAATGAATGACAGCAGTATCCCAGAAATGCAGGGACATGTGGGACAGAACAAACAACCGCCACCCACTTTCGATGATTTAGGTATAATTGACAAGCACCAGACTCAACAGTTAAGGGACAATTCAGACCAAACATATAATCTGAGGATTTTAGGCTACTCACACAACAGTTCTGACCGTGATGCATCAGAACAGCCAACTTCAGAAAGTGGGAATTCAGAACACCAAAAGACTCCCCAAGAAACTGCATCTGGAAGAAACATTATTCAAAACTCAGATGTTTCACCCGATCATACTCCCACCAGTACCAACACACCGCTAGACCAAGGCTCTGAAGTGTGGAAACTAACAGAAACAATGCCCAAAATTAAAAATGCTGAATATCAAGAAAATGGGGCAATACATGATTTCGCAGGGCTGCAATATGATTCAAAGATGAAATCTGAAATATTACCAACAATAAATGTTGGAAACACATCAAACAGAGAATCAACACATATCATGCGAATTGCCAACATTAAGACAAACAAAACAAAGTATGTACAGAGTGAGTTCTTAAATGATCATAACCAAAAACCAGACACCAATGCTGAAAATCAGTTTAACAGCCCAAAGAAATTCACAGATTATTATAAAGATCTACTAGACAAAAATGATGGGCATCTGAGAACAGTAATCACTGAAGATGAACACATCCATCTGATGACTTTTAATAATGAGGAAACACAAGAAGAAATGATAGTTCCTTCAGTAAAATATGAAACACAGTATGGAGAGAACGTCTCAAAAATAATCCATGAGGATGATGATTCCAATCACACTCATGCAAAATTCTCAACATCAGAACAAAGGTTCAAACAAGAACCGCAATACAACGAAATACGAAGAGGTGCGAGGGAAGTTAGGACTGTAGTTGCAATTAACATTCTAGTAGCATCAGCTCTTGAATTAGCATGGTCTGTTCTGTCAGCCAGCATTGCTTGGAAAGGGATGAGGAACTACTATTCACATAGAAACACTACCAGCTGCGGCAGAACTGTAGAGGGACTGGATAGGTCGCTTTCCCCTCCATCCCCATCGCCAAATAATACATACACCACCAACACAAGACATCATAAGAGAGACATTGTTTTCCGTAAGCCCGACATAATTTCTAACCATCGACACTGCCACACTGGAAACAGCATTCATCTGAGCACAGTACAGAACAAGAATGACAGAAACAGGCTGCACAAGATAAACACTGTGTCTGAGAGAATACAAACTGAACCATATCTGCCAATGGAGGAAAGTACAATGGAATATCAAGAACGTGTACATAGATTCTTGGCATCAAACAATGCTGTTAACAACACTATTAACAGAGCCAGTCATATTGATTCTTGAAGGATCATAGCATTTCAGCAAACATTTTGTGTATTTTTGTACATATGCTGATCTGGTACTGACTGTGATAAAGCTGGTGATGCCATAATTTTTGTAGTGCCAATGACAAGGAAGCAATAAGGCACAATACTATTGTAAAAATATCTTACTCCATTTACAAAAGTTGCTAGTTACCGTTTCCAAAAATTGTTTCAATGCAATTATAGTCATGTACAGACATTTTGTGAAAATCAGATCAGGATGCACAAACATGCAGGAACTATTTGCACACGTTAAAGACTGACAGCAGAACCAAAATCAATGGGTTTTTTCATATATGACTGTGACAGAACAATTAAGCTTGAAGTTTTTTGGAGACACGAGGATTCTAAAATGATCGCAGGTGGTGTAACTTGACATGGTACAGAATATTACGCTGGTCAGTGTGTAGAGATGTGAGATTTGCAGTCACATAGGCAGTGAGTAAGATGACAGCTCTCTTCTGATGTGATAGTGCATGCCCAGTAGAAGTATACCAATGTTAAAAATGCTGCTGCCTCCATCAGAAGGCCCCACTAATGCAGACAGCAGGATCCTCTGCAACATCAGTATGCACACACCACCTGGCTACACAGCATCACAACCCACGTGGCCATACAGATGCATATTCCTGCAGTAATCATGCAAACATAAGTCAAAGTTGTGTAGGAATGGCATACAGAATAAGCTAGGGATAATGTCTCCGGATGATGTGCTTCCTGTCACCGAAACTCCTCAAAATAAACTGATAGCAAATGACTGCGGCATGATTAAAATATAAACAAAATATTTCACAAATTACTGGGTGTTACACAAACAATAAAATGTTCAGCACCTTTACTCCAACAGTGCAAAAGAAGTGCAAGTGACGTGGTGTAACAAAGTGTACAAACATCCTACAATTTCGTGTATGATACAAAACAAGCATGAGCAGTATTATATAAAAACTACACTAAAAACTATGTATGTAGCTAAGTGTACAAATGTTTAGTAACTGATGTTGTCAACCGAGTGCTTACATTCTCAACAGAATGGGTCACAAAGTGACCATGGATGCACACCATCATAAGCAGCAGAGGTGCACAGTAATGTAACAAATACAATAATAATATAAACTAATTTCAAGCAGTCATGAAATTACACTACAACGGTTTCTTTTCCTTTTCAAACAAACAGTACTGTAAGATACTACAAAAATACAATGACCATTATTAGAAAGAAATTTTCAATGCTCAGGACACACACTGTGCAAATCACGACATTTGAGGCAACACAAATGGGCCTACCATAGCAGCCAGATTACACAAGCATGGAGCACCAGTGGAAAAATAAAAGAAAGGATAAAACTAATGTACTCAAGAGATAATCTACCCCAGTGCCGATTAATCCACTACAAACCCCATACGGATCAAGATGAGCCTCCATGAAAAGATTCTGCCATCTACTTTGAATCTGAACACCTGACCCACATCCAAGATTAAATAATCTGTCCATTTCTGCATCAGATTAACAAATTTATGTTCATAAAGAACAAAGGCATATTATACTTAAGTCTGAGGCATATTACCTCACTTTCAATTCTGAGAGGCTGAATCAGCATGAGAAGTGGTAAGAATTCTTTAGCTGGGATCAGCCCAGCAAACTGGCTATACTGCTACAGAGCACAAAAATACCCAGGAATATTTCACCTCTAGATAAAGTCAAAACTCTGAATGGCAGACATCTTTGAACTATACTGCCCCTCTCCAAATAACATTGCCTTGTCATTACAAGGAAGGAGAGAGCAAGTAGCGGGAAAATTATAATCCTTTTTAATGATATCAATAGTACATTAACCTTTAAATATATATTATGTGCTAGGCCAACCCCCCATTGATGGGTTGTTCGTACACTTTTCAGAAGTCTGTAGAACAGCTATCATAGGACATTTATGATACAAAATTAGTCTTAAATTCCTCCACAGGTGGCACTACATGATTCAGGTTCTGCCAGTTATCAACCCAAATATAAAATGAGCAGGCATGTAAGACACAATCAACCAGAGAAGTAGCATACGCAATACTACTATAGTAGTGCCAAGCAATATACTGATTAAGGATCAACAAGCCTCATTTATGACATACCTCCCCCCCCCCTCAAAAAAAAAAAAGGTTCACTAGAGTTCCTAGGTGGACCCTGAATCACTATGTATCAATTTCAGTGTGTCCCATGATGTGTGTAGTTTAATAATGTGTATGGGTCTGTTGATTCTTGAAGCTCACAGGATGCTGAAGACTGAAGCACAGTTCTGTGACTAACAGCAAAGCAAAAGTTTCACAACATAGAACTAAAAAAGGACTGCTTCCAGGACAAGACACCTGTGCATGACCAGCTCAAAGATTTTTGCCATCCCAGGCAAAGTTCAGGCTTGGGCTAAATCAGCACCACATCCATTGTTGAATGCAAAACTTCAACAATTGTGCTGCAAACATTACTTTATATTATTTTCCTTGTAACATATAAAAAGGACATCTAATTCTACCGCCTTTCAGTACTGCAGTACTCGACACTGTACCCAGCAATTAAGTGTCTCAACCTAGAAAGCTGCCTCAACAGTAACTCTTGCAGTTACAAAAGGCATCATTTGAATCTCAACCAAGACACAGACTACCCTCAGAGGTTTCCATGGTTTTCTTCATCACCATCCACTGTCTTAACAGCTCCCCTCTACTTCCATTCTTCCCCAATTCACATATAAAATCATCTGATCATTTCATGCTACACACTTTTGGGGTACTGAAAATGCCATTAAATAAACCACAAACAAAGGCACGAACTCACGACTTCAATGTACACCAATACCACAAGCTCGTCCCTCCTGTTATACGTTCCTGAAAAGAAAAATGTATACCTGTTCTTGCTGGTTTCTCAAGTGAGGCAACTTAGCTCCCTAGAATATTCAAGTGTTGGCCACTTATCGGATCTGCACCCTTCTCTGTTGCTCCATTTGATGCGTACAAATATGACAATCATCTTTCTTGGGCTTTATTGCCATCACTGAAACAAATCCTGTAATAGTCTGATCTCACACACACCTGCTTTGAACACAGCACTGCAACCAATATCATTCAGTGTTGTTCACCACAAAATAGTCTCAACTTAAAAGTAATTTCAGCCTGGATTGAATACTACACCAAAATAGCTGATCACAAATTCCTTGCATCTGGGTCCCACAAACAACAAAACACAGGCGAGCTGGAGAAAATGCATTGGCTACCCTCCCTTGTAAATTTGTTTAATCTCCCCACACAAATTCACGTTGTAGGCTCAACCACAATATTAAAGGTCCTCCACAGACTCAATTCAAACCAAAAAAGCTAAGCTGTCTGATAACAAGTGTTTACTGCCCTGTGTTGTTTATCATTAGGAGTTGTGCTGAAACAATTTCTCCTCCAACAAATGTGAAATATGTTTCGTAAACAATCCCCACTGGTTGTCAGTTCCTGACTTCTGCCCCCCAAAATTTTTCACCCTACACGACTTAGTTCACTCAGCCCCCTTTCTATGTTATTCACATTAAATCTCAGGACTGAAAGGGGCCATCCATTTAAATATTTATGCTGCTGTCATTCTTGACCATTGTAAATCTTACAGCTCTCCAGACTTAAAAGACATTTTTTATCATTCTCACATTCATATAAAGCAGAAATCCTTGACTTCTTTCTTCCCAACGCATCTTACAAAGCCTCATGTATCTCCCACAAACTTCTCCATGTAAATTATTTCATTTTTAGTACCTGACAAATAACTGCAATGAAATTAGATTAACACATACAACCAAATTTCCTTCTTTCAGACAATGTGTGTTGCTCTTACAGAAAATGAGCATTATTTGAAAAATGTAAAGTTCATACCAAAGTGGTAAAAATGTGAAGAGGGGGCAAGGTCAAGGTTCCCAATGTATTAGCAAGTCAGCATATGCAGAACTAACAATTTAATATTATATCCATTATTCCAGAAATGCAGGAATATACATTGTAACAAAATCCAGATAGAGCAAAACAAACACAAAATGCAGCACAGCACTTAACCTAATATGGCTGGTCATGTGCATCTTGCACATACTATCCCTCTTCAATTAAAATACTTTAGCATATAATCCTTTGATTCAGACCATCTACGTGCTTGGGCCACACAGAGGAGCAAAGATTTCCTTGACATTTCCAAAAATGTGGCAGTTAGTTCTGAAGATGGCAGCCATAACGTTTGCTGTTAACAACAGGTAACCTTCAATCCTCTGTGCAAATTTATACTGGAAGCCAATCCAAAATGGCATTACCAACAATGCTCCTGTGGGAACTTCAGTCTGATAAAATGCCACCCACACGTTTACATTTATTCAGATTATGCACACAAGACAGACAAAATGACCTTCAGTCCTCCAAACCCACTGCAATCAAGCAGAGGGAAATGTTTCAATTTTCACACGAAAATTTGGACATAGTGAGTGTGGTCCCTTATGTGTATTTCATAGGCCATCACTTCACACATGAAATCTTCAAGTTTCCCACAATCTTGTACACATTTCACAAACAGATCAATAGCGAGGTGTGGTTCCTGGAAAAAGACAAGCTCATTACAAAGTATAAGTACATAAAATAAGAGAAACATAGAACATATGCAACTCAGCTTAACTTTAAGTGTAATTCCTATGCATCTCCAGATTACAGTCTTCTCAGCTGTAACACCATGTAGTCTTGTATGTGGATACCAACACTTCAGGGGAACATGATGACTCCATCTTCAGGGGCAAAGCAGGTAGCGCACGGATGCAATTAGAAAGTAAATTAATCCAAAGGTAGGAAAGATGAGATAAACCCTGATCTGGACTCTAAAGGAACAGTCAAAACCCTGTATCAGAAACCAAGAAACTAAAACAGCCCGTTGAAGGCTACGAATATGGAAAAGTGAGAACAAAAGGATTAATCTCATCAGGCCCACAGCAGACAGGAATTTGCCATCTACCTGTAAGACTACACAGTATCACAATCCCGGTGATTCCATTCGGAACAATCACATGAATACCTGAGAACTTGTTCATAGCTTACAATTTTATAGCAGTATAAAATGTTTTCTGGTAACTTGAAATAACAGTCTGACAGAATACAAAGAAAATATGACAAGAAAGAAATGAACCAGACACCTTAGAGCAGTCCCTTGCAAATGCCTGTAAGTAGTCTTGACCCTTATCAATGCAGCAGATCTCTAGTTCTTCACTATGTTGAAGCTGAGTGTGAAATTTCTACCACTAGTTTACAATTTCTTGTCTCTTAATAGCTTATGAAGAGAAACTTCTGAAGGGCTACAGATAAAAATTACTAATTAGTGAGGATCCCATTCTTCTGGGATATGATGCTGCCAAACTTAATAGGATATTCTGATTGCTGAAGATATGCCATGCTGCCTTGCAATGCTGGAATCAGATCACACACTAAACCAGCATCACTACACTGCCTCAAGTTGTTGGAACACTATACACTGACCCAGCATCTTTTCCCAGGATAACAGAATCCTTGGCCACATTGCTATGAAAACTTCAAAATTCATGTACCACTTACTAGCTGCCAGAGAACCAGCTTCAAGTTAGAAGGAAAACAAGTTATACATATTTTTGGGTTTCACAGTCTCTACCAACAGAAGCACTACAATATGCCTAATGTTCTTACAACTGAAATCCCTAACATTAAACCCTACTGTACAAGAAAAACAGTTATTTAGAAAGTATTTACATAGTTTTAAAGTTTCCTTAATATATACTGTCCACTGGGCATAAAGTACAGCTTGTAGCTGTGACACTGAAGCAATTCCTATTCTTTTCAATACAACAGCCACAAAAGTGATGGCAAGTTTCTTTAGCTAGTTATTTATGTATACTATACTGAATGCTACAGTATGTTCATACCTGAGGTGAGTGGAAACACATACATGTGCCACATACATTTTGGGGGGGATTTTAAATGTCTAACTCGTCTGAATATCAAGATGTTACTTAACTCTACTATTCCACAGCTAATCTCTTGTGGAGAGAATACACTGCATAAAGATGATTAATGATATTTATCATTAATTTCATTAAAAATATGTCACATACAATAATGTGTCAAAGTTCTGCATTTGAATGAGGCCTCGATTTTAAGTTACACACTTAGCTGTTCAAGACAGAAGTACGGAAATCAAGTGTGTCTGAGTTCAGTATAAACTGCATGAAGAGTAAGATTTGTATCAAGAGATATAGTACAAAATTTGCCAAAATCCATCAAACTGCTTTAAGCACAGCAGTTTCAAAGACGAAATGTGCAGATAGACAAACAGGCTCCCAACACTGAACATTCATGTTTTATCCCCCACACAACACACATGAATTCCAGAATAAAGTGGCTTTCTTCAAAGCTGGAGATAAATTCACAGTACTTTCTCTACATCAAGAGACCATTCCTTTAACTCTAAAAAGCACCTTTTCTCCCTCAACAACATGCAACAGCTGACTATAATCTGACATTCCTGCATTCTGTACTCCCTGCCGTCTTCCAGACTGATGTGAGCCATTATAGACACAGTGTGTAATCTAACAGGTGAACCATTTATATTTCACACAAATATCTCAAAACTCAAAAGAGAATTCTACTCTTCATAACCTACCCCTAAAAAAAACTTCAGTTCAGTAAAGATCTACTTAAGCCTTAATTTTCCTTCCTTAAAAATTAAGTCCACCTTAGTGCTTTACTTTCATAATAAAAGTACAGTGGACATTGGAACTGTAGTGAAGTGGGAGGTGATGCTGCCAATTCCATATATGCATTCTGCTTTGGCAAAACCCACACAACTTCCTTTGCTAGGATACAGGAGAAAAAACAATACAGGAAAGCAGTTATACTGCTAGAGAAAAAACAATGTTCAAATAAAACAACAGTGCCTTAATAAATGAAGAACACAGCATTCAGTTTTAGTCCCTTTGCATAATCAAACTACTGACTGCAGATTTTTTTACATAGGTCATCATTTTACATGAATGTATCAGCCACCAGATGCAATGTTTTTAACTTATTTACATAAAATGTATGTTGGAAACAGAGGGACATAGTGTTAATGAAAAAACACAGATGAAACCGCATACTAATCACTAGAAAAGTATGAAAGCAGGCTTTGTCAGTTATGCCTGGAACTTCAGTTTAAATATTATGCACCTGAAGTATATAATCAAATTTGCGAAGGCAGTAGTACTACATATGGAACAGAGACTTTTCTACTCTGTTGCATGCCATTATCTTATGGAAATTACAAGAAATTATACCAGAATCTACCACAGGAAGCTGTTGTTCAAAACATTGCATGACTGTTGTGTGGGATTGTTTTTTGAGATGATTTTTGTGAAAATGAAACTGACAACTCTGAGAGGTATGTATGTGGTTTACATACAAAGCCATCAATAACTCAGGGAATACAGAATGCAGATAATGATGAACTGAAAAGCATTGGGAAAGAAACAGTTATGGTCTCACTGAGGTACTATCCTAGCATTTTCCTGGAGGACTGATGCAAATCCAAAAGCTTAGTCATAGTACCCAATGCCCAGACTACAATTCCAACCCTGCACCTAATTCAAGTTTACAGCATTATCCTCACACCAACACTGTTGGTGTTCACATACATACTTAATCACTTTATAATTACGTGAATTCAGCATTAAATCCTTTGTTCCATCATGCTATAAGGTTTATGGAATGGAACATATCACGGTACGCATTCTTGTAGCTTGGGAGGCAAGATATGACCTGTGGCTTTCAACATGACAATGCTGGCAGAATGGAATTCCAACAATTTTACTAGTCCACATTAACATCCTGTTCAGCACCAAAAATGGCAGTTATATTCCTTCAAAACACTAGTACGCACCCACCAGTTTCAAGTGTTGCAACACAGAACACCACAGTACTATAAGCCATGGTCATCTACTGACAGAATATAAAATTAAACGTCCCACTGCCTACAAAAGGATGCACAAATCTAAGATGGCCCACAACAACATTATTGCAATGATTAGCTTCAAGAAACAGTAACATGATTAACAATACAACCAACTGTCCCTTGCTTGTGATCACACTACCAGCAAAACAAATAAAAATGTGTATGTGTTGTTCAAACTCAGACTATGAACAAGTGTAGCAGTCAGTGATACACGTTAACTAGCATGTAATATCCCTCTGGAAGATGAATTCTTAAATATAAAAATGAGTAAATAAAATGGCAAGTTTTAAATCTGCAAATGAACAGAGAACTACAGCAAAGTTTCAAAAAATATATCAAATGAATGTCTTCATTATTTGAACCACAAACACAAACGGTTGTTCCATCGCATTCATGTCAATACTAACTGCATACAGCTACAATCACACACTGATAGAACTGCTTATCATTCAAAGTCTGTATTTGGAAATTAAATTTCACATTTATACCAGCAGATGTAAAACTGTCTGCCATACATTCATAAACAGGTTATGTTATCCACAAAGAAACTCTAACTCCAGCAATCAATGAGAAGATTCCTATACAGGATAAACAAACACTTCAAAGTGACTTACAAAACAATAAAATACCACTCCAGATATAAAAAGGATGGTTCTGGTAACATTTATTCATGATCAAATCTCAAACCATTTCCAAACAAAAATAAATTTTAAAAAGGTAAATAAAATCAGATTTTAAAAAATACGGAGAACTGTGTACATTTTACTTGACACAATTATTTGGAAGGGAGACCCTGAGCCTGGGTACAGGACACAACAACCTGTAAGCCTATTGTGCAGTACGTATATAATGCATAATGATAAATTTCGACACACTAATTAAAGGGAAACAAATTTTCAAATTTCACAGACACAAACCTGAAACTTTACTCTTTATTTAGTGTACAATACAAAAGAAACCACAAAATAACAAACTGTTTGTGGTTTGAAAACCATGTGCCCAGTGACAAACACAAATTGAAAAAAATTACTTTTGTAACTTCTCTGTGCATTTATCTGCAGTTTCACAAAAATGTCCATACACAACTGAGTTTAACCCTTAACAAGCAGTATCTGAATATATCTGTAAACCACCCCCCTTACAACAAAGCATTTACATTCAAATCTACCACTACTTTTCAAATTTGTCACAAAAGTCACAGCAGATGTCACTAGCACATTGTCTGTTATAACCAATGACCATTAGATACACTAGCTGGCAGATGTGTGAGAATTTATGAGATGATTACCCTAGTTTTTACAAACTGAAATTCCCTCACATGGGGTTAAAAGTGGGGGGCAGGGAATATCAGTTTTAAGACTATGTCAACAACCAATATTTTTAAGGTAAGACAATGAGCTCTCTCCACCTACCTTATTGTGGTTAATACAGTAATTCAACAATAACTTTCCACTGAGAGAGAAAAACTCAATCTTGACATTTCTGTGTCATCCAAAGGACAGATGTGCATATGGCAAGTTACATGCAGCATTTTGCCACAAGCTGTAAGACTTCAGATGTATGTGTATTCATATTTCAAAACTGTACTATTACAACAAATAAATAATTGTATAAGAATCAGAAGCAATACAGTCACAAAAAGAGGCAACTTGTGTACACTGAAGTCTCCTACAACAGTATACAGTTACATATTGCATGTGTAATCATCATTAGTGATATATAAAATGCAAGGTTTGATTTATTTCCAATCAGCAAGTTCTGGATACATGCCCCTTAAACAATCACATATGAATTATGAGGATGAGTCAAACAGAAACCCCAAAAGTGCAACCAAAAAGGAAGGGGAATGGAGATGCACCTGTAGGCACAGCAAGTCATCAGCAGAAGAAGTATGTACTTTCTATGGTGGATCTGGCAGTATGTTGAAAAATGGAAAAGTATCAAATCTATCTGCACTAAATTAGCTGATAAAAAAATTTAAGTTTCTCCTTTGATTCACCTACATATTACATAATTATTACTTTTCCTGGTTACATTGCACCAATTACATGTAGATAAACAACAATATATCCCCCTGTTCAAAACTAATTTCTGTGCTTTTTAATTCCTACAACACAACTTGCCTTGAAAATTCCAGCCTTCTGCGACATGATGCTATGTTGATTGGTAAGTAAGAATACTTACTGACATTTGTTAACATATTCAGTGTTGAGCAGTCCAAGAACTCTTCATATACCAGAATACTTTAATCTTCCTCGACAATGCTGTGAGAACATCGTATCTTCCAAAACTCTTTTTGCTAACAAATTTTATTATGAACTTCACATCACAACACAACATGCATCTGATACAAGCAATGCTTGTCAAGTGGTAGACATTAACAAATGCATGTACCCAGTGGACATCATACGCTAAATGGAGGCAGTAATGCTACCTTCATACACTGTGTCTACAGTTAAGTGGACTATATTATGTATGTACACAGACTATATGGCTACTCTGACTCATCACAGGTTCTGTTGAATGATGGCTTGTATCTGCAAATGGAATGGAATGATGTGGCTTACAATCATTATTTATTGTATAAATTAATGGATGATCAAAACATCCAATATAATGGACGCTACGGCTGTTAAAATATTGTTGAATGTTATCGAATGAGTAACACAGGAGGCACTTATTTGTTATTATGCTGTCCTCCCACATCACCAGACATACTGCAACTCAGAGCTGAGCTGTTTCGATTGACAGGTGACAGTAGTCGCGGAGGCTCAAATCCACTGTCACGGAAGTACGGATGAAGGAGGGCATCAGCAGCAGTAATCCTCTCATTTGGATTAAACTTCAGCATACACTGTAACAGAAGATGATACTATAAATACTTTTTCTTTCAGCAGATTATCACCAGTATACCATTCATGGTTTACTTAACCCACTAATACCTGTGTGACATACATGACTAGCCAAACATCCTTGGAAAATTGTATGTAGTCAAACACAACTGTGTCACATGAGGTGTATTTAATGACTATATAATGGACAACTACATGTTTTGGCCTGTACTGGCCATCTTCAGGTTGTCTTAAGTTCACCTAAGACAACCTGAAGATGGCCAGTACAGGCCGAAACATGTAGTTGTCCATTATATAGTCATTAAATACACCTCATGTGACACAGCTGTGTTTGACTACATACAATTTTCCAAGTTTC
>Ga0131853_10007820_pt1 | contig 19395 bp, 15 predicted proteins | sample TergutLab28metaG_FD_92764 | JGI IMG/M metagenome (GOLD analysis project Ga0131853, IMG submission 92764) | Labiotermes labralis P1 segment gut microbial communities from Petit-Saut dam, French Guiana - Lab288 P1 (version 2) (version 2) | ecosystem: Host-associated > Arthropoda: Insects >... | reverse complement strand
TACTGTGTTTACTAAAGCTAGCTACTGAGCATATTCCTGAGCCAGATGAATCCAGTTCTCGGCTTAATTTATCGTAGTAAGGCCGTCTAGCCGCTCTGGCGACCGCGTGGACAAAAGCGTAGGCTTGTAGCCCCCGGACTGCTGGGAACACGGGTTCGAATCCCACTGAGAGAATGGATGTTCGTCTCTTGTGTTTGTTGTGTGTTGTGCAGGTAGCGGCCTCTGCGATGAGCTGATCACTCGTTCAGAGGATTCCTACCGCATGTGCGTGCCTGTGTGTGATCTAGAAACCTCAACAGTGATCCGGCCCAGGCCCGAGTTGGAGATGTTTCGCCACAGAAAAAAGGGCCCATTTAAATAATGTCATTGCAAGTGCTTTCCTGCTTTCGGGTGGAATTTTTTTTTTTTTTTTCCAGTTTTTCAAACCAGTTACATATGCGAGGCTTGAAGGTCCTGCAATAGAGTATAAGAAGACATCTGACCTGAAATAGTGCAGCCTTGGAGTTAAAGTATTCGTGTTTCGCATGAACATATTACCGCCTTCTGCCCTTAAGATGGCGCTAGCGTATTCTTCAAAAAAATATTTTTCTGAATTGTACGACAACTTAAAATAAATCATTGCTGAAATTCTATCTTTTGCTTTCACTAAGGTGTCAAACTATCTCTTACTGCAACTGGAGAACACATGTACACCTCAACCAATAATCATCATCGCTCTTTCCACGCTCTGTGTGTATAGGCCTAAATAGTGCAGTTGAGAAGGCTCATGTAATACCATAAAGAAGCCGAACTTTTAATTCTTTCCTTATTTAAGCTTTATTTGCGTGACTGTAATCTTATAATTCTGAAGGTTTTTGCTTCTGATACGAATTGGAGCTGTAATATTTGATGTGACGTACTGCCACGTCACACGTATGATTACAATCCCCCTTTATCTAACCTTGGCACGTAATACTGAGTTTGACAAAGACCTAGGAACAATTCTGTATCGAAACGTGATATTATTCGCGACTTGCAGTCAAGTTGGTTAGCTGGATGATATATGGAGTCCTTTTACACTGTATCATCGCAATGCATAGCGTGGTGTTGGAGTTAAGTTTATGTCGAGTTCCGTGTAAAGTCGTGATTTATTCATCTCTGCAGAGAGACTAGCTGACTGGCTAGCAGTCTGTGTCACTATTACCACTTATTCATTCATTTCCTCGTAAAGTGCAGTGCTCCATTCGTATCTCAGGCAATCAACATGCAAGTAGCTGCGAGTCGCAAGGCACAGTGCTTATTTCATGTCGCGACATACAGAAATTCGTTACACCACCTTCAGTTATTGTGTGGAGAATATATGAAGCCAGTAAAGGGGCAGAGCCAGTGGCTTTACATAATGATGAACACCATAATTTTTGTAATTGCTATTGGTACTAATATTAATTAAGATGTGGTGTGCGAGGCTTGTTTAATAGACGGGAAGTGAAAAAGTTGCATGAAAAATTAATTGGATAGACTGAAAGGAATAGATGACTTGGGAGATGTAACCTCAAATTGGTAATAATATTAAAATTGATTTTTAAAAGATGGTCTGAGAAGACATGCATCTCAGGTGTTTTGACATAATATCCATTTGAAAGTTATTGCAGACACGTTAGTGAGGAAACAGTTTTATAAAACCCTGATATTTCTTGAGCGGCTCGATAGTTACAGGCTAATTTTTTTAAAGCAGACCCCGGTGTAACGGAGTTAATTTTATAGAATATAATTATTTAGTAGCATGAAACTTCTCAGTTTGTGTTAAGTTTGATTCTTATGTCTCTTGCTTTGTGTGTAGATAGAGTATTCAAGGCCATTAAACTCCAGTTTCTCTTTGTACACAAATTCGTCTGTTTCCTTTTTTCGCTATTCTGATATAGAATTTTATGTTTAGAATCTGTGCAGTCAATTATTCCATTCGCAGTTGTGTCTATTAGGCCTGTAAACTATAATTTAGGCCACTTAATTCATGTTGCTTTTAATTTTAAATTTAGTATTTGTTCACGTACTTTAATAATTTAATACTAGAAAAAGACGCTGAAAACTAAGGAATGAAATTAGTGCTGCTCGACTCTGATGTTGAACTCGTTAAAAAGCAAATGTACCATTATCTTTGTATTCAGTTAATTACCACATCATAAACATATTTGAGGGAATGGATGTAAAACTAAACACATCTTGACTCCTGAACTATATGCAGATGAACGCTTAGCTTCAAGATGTCACCGTTTATCCTGGGAAACTGGCCTTCTGTATCCATCAGAACAGAATTTTAGGCCCAGCGACGATTTAGACAGGTGTTGAAAGGAAAGCTTTTTGCTGTTTGCGGGTTTCGAATAGCGGAATTTGCAACTTTTCTGACAAAGCTGAAATTAATACGGCGGATTACGGTGGCCACGTGGTCTAAAGCGTAGGTCTGGAGCCGTTTGATTGCTGGGATCGCGGGCTCGAATCCCGCTGAGGGCGTGGATGTTCGTCTGTTGTGTTGTGTAGGTAGCGCCTTCTGCGAGATCTGATCAATGAGTCCTACCGGTTGTGTGTGTGTGTGTGTGTGTGTGTGTGTGATACAGAAATATCAAAACGAGGTGGCGTGGACCCGCTTTGGGCTGTTGCGCAACAGGAAACGAAAGTAGAACGAACTTCCGTTAGATCTGGAGTAAAATGGGGAAGTTAAAAGGGGTTTCTGGGTAGTCAGATACTGAAGCACTCTTCCTCAGCAAGGACACAACTGAGTTGCGGTCGTCTGGGATTTGTTGCTAGGAAGTATCATAGACAGGTACCAGTGTTCTGTAGCACATGTTACCTCCATCTTGAAGAAGTAATTTTACAATAAAGACGGAACTGCCGACACCTGTTAAATGTCGATGACCGTCTGCCAGAATATGTAACGTTACATCCCTGAAGACAATAAAAATGGAGGCATAAGGTTCCTGTCACATGTTGGTAACTTTCTACCATTAGAAGGCGTCGTATTGCAGAAAACAGGATTTGTCATACGCCTAGAAGAGATCGATACAAATTTATCAAAATCTGCCTCGAACTGTTCCAGAAGTAGAAGTAAAAAAAACGCATATTTTCCTCATTATAGCCTGCGTGCATAGTGCGTAGTTTGCTCTGCGCGTTTATGAGAAATACAGAATATTAGTACGCTTCCTCTCAAAAAAGAGGAGAAGTCTGAACTGGAGGTTGTCTTGGTATTTACGTGCAGTGCTTTAGATATATAAAGCTGTTTAAGAATGAATGAAGTATTAGTAATTATTTACAGGAACACTTTGTCATAGTTACTGGAATAAATAATCTGTTTTTCAGGTTATTGTTGGCTGAGAAGAAATCTGCTTAGCACATGCAGGTGCCTAATGTTTATTCTTGTTTTACTAGTAAAATGTGCCATTCAAAACATGATTTTTTGATTAAAAAATTAGAATTCATGTATATATATATATTAACGAAATAAGAAGTACAAGATTTTGTCATTACTGGAAATACAAGAGCAATATTAGTGAACGTTGAGGTTCCACATGTTTTGAAGTGCAGACAAATACATTTCGCACACAAAACAATGTTTGTAAACTAATTAACTTACTTGTAAATTGTTTAATGCAGAATTGTTGTTCGAAAATGGATTGAAATGAAAAATTGGTACGGTATAATACGAATTTCATCAGCAGAGTAATGTGACTGGAGCAAGGATAGGTAAAAGAAACGAAGTTATTCTATACACAAACGTTGTTCTGTACACAAGTGTTGTTATATACACAGTTGTTCTGTACACAGTTGTTGTTCTATATACAGTTGCTGTTCTGTACACAGTTACGTTTATGTCCCTTACATTGAGTCTCAAAACAGAAACCTGGAAAGGAGAAAGTTCATGATAGGCCTGAATTTTGTGTTTTGCGAACAAAAGTATTTGGAAATCTGGATTCGATCCCGGAACAGTCTATGTTACAACTTTAATTGTATATACGAGGTACAAAAATTAAAATTTTCCAATGTTATCTGGTGCGTACATATTAAAATGTATTGATCGGAATCCATACACGATCAACCACACGGAGACATTGAAGAACCACACTAACTGCCCTTGTACGTTCGCTTTATAGACGTCGTGTAAAAGGCACGTAATACACTGAGACATTCTGTAAATTGATCACATTCCACTGCAGGTAACGTGAGAGAAGTGCGCCTGGCTTTAGAAGCCATCTCATTCGTTCTTTTTCCACCAGGAAACCGGAGATTGTTCCCCTCTCCGGCTTAAAGATCGGACCTCGTAAGAGTGATTTATATCTATTCAATGTGATTCAGAAGTTTAGAATCGGATCCTAAATGTTTAAGTCTTTAAATCTGATAGTCACATATTGGATCCCCGGTACTGAAGCGAGAAGAAAAGGAGACATTTGTTATTTAATATGAATTTGTAAAACCTCTAAAAGAGTGTAATACGAGAAGATTATCTTTAGATCCAAACACTAAGGAAGAAATCAGCTAGCGACGTTGGAAAGTAGAAAGTGAAGACGCTGAAAATTGAAAGCGTGAAACACGGGATGTCACAGTGTTTAGGAGTAAATTTTTGTTGTAGGGCATTCTTTTGCTTAAACTTCTGTACTGTACAAGCATATCCAATTTGTACCGTGGGCTCTTTACTCGGGATAGAGCGGCCGAGGAGAGAGGTTGACCACTAACCTTAATGGCACGCACAGGTGAAACTTTATCTTTTAGGGAAAGAAGTGTGTTTGGTATTGTACTGTTTTTGTTGTGTTGAATATACTTTGTATAAAATTATCATATACCGTACTGAATAGTCTGTTCCGTTTCTAAAGTTAATATTCCGCACGGAGGATTTAGAGACGTGGTTGAATGCAATTTGTGTACTATCCATATGCTGTCTCACACCCGTCCCTTCTCTTGGGGAATTCTATGCCTCCTTTGCGCAAAATGTGCGGAATTGGAGCCTAGTGGTGTTATTATGCTCATATAACTTAAGCATACATCCAGAAGTACTCAACGGACATGAAATTTGTTATGTAGATTTACTTACAGGTAATGGCGCTTATTTTCGGCCACAACACCCTTTACAAATTACGACCAAAGAAGATCCTCGATCAGGCTAAAGTTAATATAAAATTATTAGTGGATGCAGAAGTGGGTCGTACTTTGAGCTTCCAGGAACTCAGTAAACCAAGTTCTGACGCAAGACTAGGAGTGACACATATCGCTCAGCAGAAATATTTTGGATGGGAAGTCAGAACCTGATTTTCAATACTTTTTAATGAATGAAGGCAATGGACGTAAGTCGGCCGGTTCGCAAGGCTGACAACCCTACCACCTTCATATGCCGATTGTCTTGAAATCTGGGAGCCTGAAACTCCTGGAAGCCTTAGAGCCTGTCCAGATCTGTAATGGGATTGCTTTACATCACCATATTTATCAAGCACTTTGTGTAGCTTACAGTGGCACTGTCAAAGCCCAAGTGGCAGAAGATGTCCTGCTCTCGACCTACTGTATGGTCTCGGGATTTGACGTTGCCAAGAGGTGGATATTGCCGAAGTCCCATATACTTAGAATTCCTAGGGGTGAAATTTTGGTCTGTATGCTGTGTGGGGTTTTCGAATTCGAAATGAAATTGATTTATCAGCTGAGTTTCAAATACGTTTCTTTAGATGTGACTAATAACACCAGGAGTTTGCCCGTGCACAATCACTAAACTGCTAATGACTACAGCTGTTTCTGTACTGCTTATAATGTTGTGAGATATCCTTGTCTCATCTGAGTTAATGATAGCCTACCGATCCTATGTATAGTCCAGTTCTTGCTTTCTTTCCAGCCTCTGTACTGCTTGCTTCAGCCAGTCTTCAAAAATTAAATTTGATCTTCTATTCGCGGGCACCTAAATTTTTCTGTTAAGGTACATTTTTTGACAGTTACCGTCTTCCTGTGTGCTATTTCCTCGGTGATACGTGGTCATTTGCTGCTGAAAAACCTCGGCATTTCTGGACCTTTCAACAATAGATTGTATTCGATGTCCTTCGCCGCGCGTAGGAGATCCCTGCCCTCTCCGTATTGTGTGGGGTTTTATGTGTAATGACGGCCACTTCTGTGTTCTTCCAAGACAAACACCCGGCAATTTACAAGGTCACCGCGTCATTTCCTCGCTTTTAGGACAGATATCACATCTGCATTATACACGGTTCCAATCTGATTTTGGGTGTTCACGGGTTACGTGTTTTGAGGCCACTGGAATCGCATACCAGCGCGCAGTTTTTCTGTTACGTCTTGGTTGGATACAGGCGACATACCCCAACTGCCACTACGCTGGCGCTGTATATTCCGCACTGGCAAGATGCCTTCCGCCTAGCAATGGAAAGAGGCACGAAGATGTGGCAACGTTTACACTTGCTACCACAGTTTGTTTCACAGAAGTAAAATAGGGAGGATTAGTGTGTGACTTACCCTTGTAAACTGACGCGTGGCGCATGCTTTATGTAATTCAACGTAGATTATTCGGAAAGTAACTATCGTCTGGGCATATCTCTCGCGCATCCTCGAGACTGTCACTTTGCGCATGTGTAGTGACTTCCTCTATCAATTGAGAAGCCACAGACGCCATTTCGTGAAATTCGTGTTATGTTTATGTTTGTTCCCGTGCGTTAAACATGTTTAAGACAATTGAATGGGCCTCCGACTGTGAAATACGGTCTGTAATTCGTTCTTTGAACGCTGGGAATGTGCTACCAAGTAAGATTCATCACCAGATCTGTCAAGTGTATGGTGACAATGCGATCAGTGATGGCGTGGTTAGGAAATGGGTTCGGATGTTCAATGAAGGACGAGAGAACGTGCACGATGAGGCGCGAGGTGGGCGTCCATCTTTGGTGAATGATGATTTGGTGCGTAAGGTCAACGAAAGAGTGCGTGACGACAGACGTATCACAATTTCTGATCTGTCCCTGCACTTTCCTCAGATTTCAAGGACTCTACTCTATGACATTGTCAGTAGTGGCCAACATCGCAGCCGGCCGCATTCTATGAGGAGGGTACACAAAAACTTGTGCCCCGCTACGGTAAGTGCCTCAATAATGGCGGCGTATATGTAGAAAAATAGTTTGAAGAATGTGGAATCTGATAACAATAAAATTATATACGAAATCTTACTCGATTTTTTAACAGCGAAACGGTACTTACTTTCTGAATAAGCCTCGTATCTACCTCTTCCAACACCACGAAAGGTGACAGTAACATTCATATTAGATGTTGCTTCCCCGTCTTATATGTGGTGTAGACTGCACCAATTGACGTGGTTTACACTTAATTGTAACATGTGTTCTGCGCAAACTGTGACAAAACATTGGCTTTGTCTTTCTCGTTTTTCTGACATTTTTGTCACACTATGCGAAAAACCCTGCAACCGATATAAGGACAAGAACTTCGATATGCAGGCGCCATTCTGACCTCTGACAGTCAGACTGAGGTTGAGTAGTTACAATTTCATTCAGATTCATACCGTTGTGCTATATCGTATTGAATAAACATGATATATTACAGCCAAACACAACACTTAAATATTTGAAATTGAGTGCAATGCTTGATGATGGTTCATTGAACCGAAACATGCAGCACTAAATGACAACTATTATATAAAGTTTCTTGTAGACAGAAATACGTTTTAACCTTTTAAGGACGAAACTGTATCCTCCTCTTTTAAAGGCCCAGGTCGTACCGTGCTGTAAACAATCTCTCCCTTGGTTATAAAAACGGATAATTTAATGCTGTAAAGGGAAATAATCACTGTTTGTTCTGAGATCCACGCAAAACAAATAAATGCACTGTGTGGGCAGAACACATAATTTCTAATTGTTAAAGCTAGTGGTATATAAAGTATGTCTTAGGCTTTAAGAGGTTAATTGAATAGTTAGTATTTGTGCTTTGTAATCGGGAGGCGTTGGGCTTGAATCTTACCGAAAATACATGCTATCTTGAATGGTATTTTGATGGATGGGCTCGCACTTTCTATACAAATGCTGCTATAGTACAGTTATAATCTGTTTCTTCCCCTCCGTGTGAGCACCTGTACACTGTAACCGCAGAATCATTACAGCTTAAGGAATGACCTTACACTGCTAGAGAGTACGGTCCTGCCACACTGGAATCTGTTCAGCCATTTTCTGCAAGGGTTGGCTTCTTATGTACCTTCTGTCCATCCATTGTTGTTATATGAATGATTTTGGAACAGAGATAAATAATTATTGCAGGGGTGACCAACATATTCCGAAAGTCTCTTATTTCAGCTTCGCTATCTGGACTACATACGTACCTTACTTGGACAAACGTAGGGGATAACGCGGACCTTTGCTCTGTGACGGTGGGGAGTGACAGTGTAACAGCTTGCAGTACGACTCGGCCGAGTGCGAATAGGGCAGCGGTGTTGATTGAATGGACAGTGATAGCCAGCTGCAAGTCTCATGAATTAGATCACGCAGAGGAATGACTAGGGCATAATCATGGTGTCTGTTCTGTAGTGAACAAGAGTCAAACCCCTCAAAATTTCAGTGCAGAATTTTACATTACCATTGCTACACTTGCATAGTTAATTGAAAAACAACTGAAGTGACAGCTGCACTCACTGCCCACCCTATTTAAAGATCCCTACGTTACGTTCCTGAAGGAGGAAGTTGAAATCACTTTTCACGGAGTGTACAAGTTATTTAACCTTTCTTTTTAAACAAGATAGAAAATTTGATAGCTACTGAAGCATAAGCATTTTTCACTGTCATTTATTGCTGCCGTATTTCCAGCTGCTGGTAACATCTATCGGCAATAAATGCTGCATAACCAAGAATAACTTCAGAAAGTCACATCCTGGTCTTTTGTATTTATGTATATGAATAACTTCGAAGGAGGAAAGCTAATGTAACCAAGTGCATTTAAGGGGAGAAAAGGCAGGGAAATTTACTGACCTCTCTGTACGAGACTAGTAATTTTTATGTAAAGTGCAGTTCCTGTAAAACTATATACCAGTGGGGCCTATGCCAAATAACTTCTACGACCATAGGTCAACTGTTCCATTGATGGCAGTGCTATATAGTAAAGCGTACATTTGCGTATGGAGAAAAATGTCTAAGTTTGGAGGCTCCGGAATTTCTACAGCGATGGTGCTCTCCGAAGATATAGTGTGCTTGTAAATAATGTTACCCATTATATCCCATAATGACGAAGAATTTTTCTTCTTTTAAACAAACATGAGAACTCTGTTGTGTATAATAATAATAATAATAATAATAATAATATCCTTACGCCCGTTCACAATAAATGAAACAAATTAACCATAAGAATGTCGGTTTGTAATTCGGCCATAAGGCAATATTTTTCGTATTCGGTTAGGAAGGTTTAAGTCTGAAATCACTCAAAACAGCAGAGCTTAATTCAAGGTCATTTCACGAATGAGATATTATTTGTGAATTAGCTTTAGGCACCACGTTTCTGGCGTACCTTAGTACAAGATTTGGGGGCTTTAGTATTGGTATGAAAAAAATTAACAAATTATGAATTATACCCCCCCCCCAAATAGCTTAAACGTCTCTATTTTTAATGATATTTAAAAATATTTTTACACTTGAGTAAACGATGTAGCTCAACTTTATTTTCGGGAAAGCGACCTTGTATCGCATTAGTCTTGTGTATTTATTTATATGCTTGCGTGTACTTGTAGTTGTACTTGTGATGTGAGTGTTTGTGTATTTGTTTCTTTCCATGAAAACAGTTATTTGGAATGGATCACGAATCCGAAAAATCGGCTTCGAATATAATCCCAAAGATGTGGGACGTTCAAGAAAGAAATGGGCATTGTGAAGTCGGAAAAGGCCAACGGCCAAATGATGATGCTGATAATGATGATCCATGATGTCGATCGTAGAGCCATTGTTACGCATGCGTCTAATTTGAATACTACTTTTATTATTTGCAATGATTAGGTTCAGTGTCTTTGCGTCTCTAATACGAACACTGTGTCGGTTAGTATTGTGCATACCTTGTATGATGCAAAAATTGACTCCCAGATGATGACACTCAAGAAGTGCCGAAGCATGTAGGAGATTGTGTATCGTGTTGAAATTTCAGTGCATATAAGGTTGGTTTGATAAATTGAATTATGTCTGTTAATATAATTCAATGTGTGTGTGTGTGTTTGTGTGTGTGTGTATATGTATGTACATTATCAATCTAATAATATCTGTGATTTTTAACATAGTGCTTTGGTCAAGGCTTAAACGTTTTGTGTGTGTACGTTTTCATTACCAGTACTTATCGTACTGCCATCAACCCCCGCAGGTTCTGTCCCCAGACGTTTGAAGCCAAAACTCGGTCTTGGAGTGTAATTCTCAGTGTTCGTGGTACACAGGATAATTTGGGATAAACTTCGAATGAAGAAGAAATTAGAAGCAAAGAAATTAGATTGCTGGCATCTGAGGGGTGCTGAGGAGAATATTAGAACCTGATGTAGATCAGGAATAAGGATGAAAAATATTGAATAGCGACGAGGTTTGTAATGTGACTGAATTTAAGACGACAAAATTGGAGGGAAATGCAGCTAGCGTAGAAAAGCCATTCAGAAATGTATACAAAGTTTTGGTTTAGAGGATCTGAATAGGAAAGGTTATTCATGCGATCTAGGCATAGATGAGAGGGTGGTACTGACAGAGATTATAGAGAAATAGACCTTGGATATGTGGATTTGATTTGAAAGTTCTAGAAAATTTTCCAGCTAGGATTCTTTTTACGACAAGATGGTGAAGGAAATAGAGATTTCATAACCAGAAGATTAACTTTTAAACTTTCAAAGAGTATTGCTACTTGTAGTTAATTATTTCAATACTAAGTCTCAAAATTGTTAAAGTAAGATCTCACACAGCTATAAGTGTTCTTCTATCAGACAAATCTGAAATATTCACTGTGTTTTCTTTGTTTGTGTCAGTGGCATCTAACTGTATTTTGATACTTTCTAAACAGTTATTTACTGTTTAAATATAAGTGAACTAAACACTGCTTAACAGAGTGTACCTTGAGCAGTGGACACTTTCGTCAGCTAGATAAAGCGGATGTCTCTCGACGCGAAAGAATACCACGGTTATCATGACAGCCCTTTATTTGTAGAAGCCTTGTAGGGCTGCTTGACCCTGTAGATGAAGACACTGTAATACTTTGAATTGTCAGCCCGGTTCTTACCTCCAAGAAATACAATATATACGTGCAGGCCTAAATTACAGGCCATGCTATGGCTTGGATGGTTAGCCGCCAGTCTTTTACTCGAAGGATTTGTTTTCAATCCCAGGTTTATGTATGTGACTTTTATGGTGGACAAAGTGGTACTAAGACAGGTTTTCCTCGCACTACTTTGGTTTTACCCTTTGAATATCTTTACACCATTGCTCCACATTTATTCACTATTCTTTTGAGGAAAACATAAAATAATCGTAGTAATTGGGAGAGTTGTTAGTACTGTACTTAAAAAACACAATTCATTCGACAGCTTTTTTTTTTTTATTTTTAAGTATAACTGAGTTACCCTGTGGAGAAACTTTGGTGTTCATTAACCATAAAGTATAAGTGATTGTGCACATAAATATTATTTCCCATCGCAGGGCGCAGGAAATAAATATTTCTCTGTTCAAGACTTGGCTTACGTATTAGAGGAAGAGAAATTTTATTCTTCGAGCCACAAAATGCAGATTTAGGAAGCCTGTGTGCAGAGAGTTTTATATTGTTTGCGATATTTCGTCTCTCATTAATCCTGATGTTCATTTACAACACACAGATCCTGCAGGTGTATTGTTGAACAATGAAATCAGCAGCAGGGGCATAGGTATAGTATACCAATGTTTATAGTCATAGCTGCTAGTAGTGGCTGTCAGTATTAAGATTGTGGTCTTTTAGTATATGACGACATGTACGGTGCTGGTTGCGTGCCAATGTTATGGTGAAACCAGCTGTCAAAAAAGTCCTGTTCGGAAGAGGTTTGTCGGACTCGTGGCTACCAATATGCAAAACTATTCGGCGCCTATACCCCAAAAGTTCATAGCCTGAACATTATACATGCTTAGATTTTGACCTAATATTTCATTACACATATACCATATCAAACTATGCTGGAAATGTAATGATTCTACTTACTAGCATATACGCCATTTAGGAATACTGTATATGAAAAATTGGTTTGCAAATTATGCTCTCCTATTTAAATTTGAAGCAAGAAAAAGCTAAAATACGCTAAACCGGTACGTACTAAAACGAAATTGGATAGACGGTTTTCGCATTACACATTCCTAATGTCGAAAAAAGTCACGGAAAAAGGGTATATGGTTTTGAATTATGAATGTTCCGACAGAGACGCGGATATGTCCAGCTTGTTAATTAGGAATTCTGTTCGCACAAGGTTTGCTGCAATTAAATTTTTAAAACAGGGACTACTAAATAAACGTAGGAATGATCATAGAGACTTTTTACTCTGGAATTTAGAAAGAAAGGGAACATTTGCTAGACCGAGACAAGGGTATCGAATCATTAAGGTTCTAAAATTGTCAGTTACCATCGCTGCATACATAAATGCATGTATTTTGTCTGTTTGCAATACAAGGTTGTTAGAGACCCTTAGACAAAGTGTCCTCCCCTTCACTGACTCGTAACAGAATATCTACAAGCGATCCCATATTGACAGTTACATCTGAATCAGAAAGCAGAAGTACAGAAATTCCACGGAGTTTTCAAATATCGCTCATTAATGTGCGCTGTAGAACAAGAGTTCAATATGTGACGTGTTAGTATTGGTAAAAGAACAATTCGCGCAATTTTTAAAAATCCAAGAATGACACGAACATGCTATAATTTATATGTACGTGTGTGTTTAAAAACATCAATAAATCCATGGAATGAGGGCGTTAGCTAGCACGGAGGAAATGAAGATGCATTAGCCTATAAATCTGAAGCCATCATGCGGTGTTATGAAGACAAGTTGTTGTACGAATCGGAAGAAGACCGTCTTAGAATACGAGATCCAAACCTGATTTATGCTCGACATGTATATTATAAAGGCTGCTTTGTATACTACCTACATCTCGCTTCTGTGGAGGTGGTGATATATCACCGTCTTAAAACTATTGATTGTCATTCTGCTGAAGGAGGTTTCTGTTTATTTTCGCGTATACCTAAGTACCTTTGATGAAAATTTATTTATTCTGTTTTAGTACGATCATGCCTGAGAGTGGGGTATTTTTGGAGTCTAGGAAGGTTCAGTATTTTTTGAGTGGGTATCGCCTTCTTATTGGAACACCAATGCAACTCATTTTCTTTATTGAATTTTGATTGAGCCTTATTTTGAAGTCTGTGTACTGGATGTGTAAATTTTAACTGTAAAGGTAAAGGTAGAGATATGTCTACACAGGCATGGTTGGGCATTTAGATCTCCTGGAGGTTGAGGCACCCAGAATTTCTAGGCAATCGGCACATGAAGGTGGCGAGGTTGTAAGCCTAACGCACTGGCCGCCTTTACCCCCAGAAGATATCGGTGGTACTCAATCACACGCTGAGTCTACACCAGAGTCATGGTGCGGCCGGAAGGTTTAAGTCAATGAAAAATCGGAATGACCTCATCGGGAATCGAATCCGCGCTCTTCCGGTTTATAGCAAAACCTCGTACCCCACATGTTAACTGTCCATATCCTAATTCGACTAAAAAAGACAACACTATATACAAAAATGTTTTTGTTTTGTTGCAACTCAGCTATGAACATTATGCCCTTATTGTGAGAAACAGTGTACATGTTTTGTCTTCCTCTAATCAACAGTAGAAACTTCGCCGTCTGAAAAATTTGTGTTGTGTCAGCAACATTAGCATTTTGGAATGCAGTGTGTCGAGTACCGTATGACGACAGACACTCAAAAGTACGAATGTCTGAGAAGGCATTTTTCCGATTTACGCACTCCAGTGTCCCTACTTAGGGCTGTATTAAGTAGCTTCGTCTCCGATAGGTTTATTGGTGACTAGTGCAGTGGAAGGCAGCGAGATTGGCCTATCGGATATTATCTGGATGAAACGAAAAAAATCACGAAGAAACGTAGGAGGCATAAACGCTATATCAGCCGAGATTCGAACTTAATACCTATCGAATACAAGTCTAGAACGTTACCGCTACGATAACCTGGTCGGGACACCTATGTTGAGATAAATGCGAGGGAAGTTTGTGAATCCTAATTACAAGTTCAAACTTTGTCAGCTTTTGCACATTTCATAAAATTGTTTCAAATTTAGCAGCAATAATTCCTTCATAGAATCAACACCGGGAAAACTATTATATTTGTAATTTATAAGCATAGTGATCAGTTGAATATACCATTTTTCACACTCGATAAACGGTGTGATCATGAAACATGCCTGTTGATACATTTAGATTTAGAAGCAATAATTTAACATAAGAATAGTTGATATTAATATTTTTATAGATTTAAACTGAATATTGGCTGATATAGTATGAGCCTGTTTGAGACATGCGACACGAAGACTTCAGTGTGGATTTAAATCTTCGGGTAATGCCATGGACTGTTAGTTAGACTTTAGGAAACCGAATAAATTGTAATAAGCAAGTATTAAAATACGAGAAATTATATTTCGTGGGACTTCGTGAAAACCTACAAAGAATAAGCTCGTATGGAACAGTTCTTTCCCAATATCATTACGCTTGCAGAATGAACGTGTAAGCAACAAGGGAGAAAATGAAGGAGCTTTAGTTCAAAGTTTGATGCCACAATATTATGAAGACAAGTTGCTGTACGAATCGGAAGAAGAGACGTAACCCCTGCGGTAACCGAGTTGTGCTTGCTCTATCTTGCTTCACGGTTATTAGGCGAGCAGCAGTCACCATAGGCAGGCAGGGTAAGAATCCAGTTTTCTGCTTCGTTCCTAGTAACAAATGACTGGCTGTCTTGGATTCAGAAGTTTCTTTTCTACAAATCATGAATTATGAGAGATAAAAATGTAGGAAATGAGAAACAAACACATTGAAAGTAGGTTCCAAAGCATGTCTTTTTTTTTTATAATAAAGTGTTCATTTGGAGACGCGCTTTTGGAAAATAGCTGCCACCTCAAGATCGGCATGTTTTATCACTACGTATTACGTTGTGGGCAGAACTAGGTGCTTCCTGACCTCTTAGAGCTTAGGGCCATATCTAGTATCATGTAAATATCACGTACCACTTAACTTATGGAATTGTATTGGTGAGGAATCCGGTGGTAATCTCGGACGAGTGTCGGGTCGGATTTACCGAGGATTTTGGTGAGAATTTTTTATGTGCTCAGCGCAGTACAGGAACTGTTGGACTACTATAAAACAAGTCCGCACCGCCTACTATCAAGTCTTTACCTATTTCAGATTCACGATCGTGAGAGATGTGAAGTTCTCAAGGTTACCCTCGTCGTCGTCACTTGTCTCATTTGTTTCTTTAATTGGAACAGAATCATTGAATAACCTAAATGTGAGTTATCTGACCTTCAAATCACAGTCGATTTCACTACATTCGCATTGTTAGAACTTAGAACGAAATTACTGCACCTTTACACCTAACAATAATCTTGCTGTAAGACATGTCTTGACACAGGTTTAATCATCTAGACCAGGCCCGCCCAACCTTCCGTGTATTGCGGGATATTACCAGAAAATATGGTCTGCATGCGGGCAAAATGAGACTCAATACGCAGAACAAGGAATGAGTAAGTGTACGTGTTATTTTTCCTGTGCCTTTTTCTGTACAGCATATGCAATAGAACATTGATAATACCGGAAAAATAAATAAAATGCATTTCACAACATATCTGTTTTGTCGGATTTATTATGCATTTTACGAAATTAATTAGTAACGTCACGTAAAAAAAAAGGTAAAGGGAGAAAGCACCCACTTACGGGCCTATTACAGGCCCTGAGGGTTCCAAGAGGTTGAGGCTCCCAGATTTCGAGAAAGTTGGTACATGAGGTGGTAAGATTGTTGGCCCTATGCACCGGACGCTTTTACACCCTCAGGAAATATTCTTGGTACTCATTTCCGTTCGATGCTGAGTCTATTCCAGGGTCATAGTGTGGCCGAAAGGTTTATGTCCATGAAAAATTCCAGTGGCACCATTTGGAATCGATTCCGCCACTCTCCGGCTTTTAGCGCAGTGCCTAAACCAACTGTGCCACTGTATGCCTCACTAACATAATATATGTCTCCGTAAATAAACGTCTCCCGAGTTTTCAAATTTGGTTCCGCATTCGGTCTCGGCTTTACGAGGGAAAGAGTTAAAGGACTCTTCTGGTTTAAAATGTCTGAGCAAAATAGGACTGTCGTGGGCAATACGTCTCCCGCCAGCTACTAGATGGGCGGACCTGATTAGACGCAACTCATTATTAAGTGTGTAATATTTAGGCTTATGTACAGTGCAAAATATTATTTAGACAGTAACCCGCGTGATTTGAAGCTGCCGCAGAAAGTTAGATGGGAACCGCGCTATTCTGGGCTGTTACGCAGCGTATAGTGGTTAATTCCTTACTGAGGTTTAGGTCGAGATTCCTGACCCTTGAAGTTGGGACCGAAATGTTATTCCGAAATTTCGATAAGGAAATACCACTACTTACTGCGAAATAGCCTAGAAGAACGCAGTTCTCGCCTGGAGAGTAACCCCTTAACTACCGCCCCTGGGTACGAGTTTCAAGTTACTTTTTTATGGAAGCATTGACTAAAAAATTGGCGGGCATACGAATCCCTCATAATGCACTCATTTGATACGTTGTGTGAAAATAACATGCGGTGTAAAACAAGGTCATGGAAACTTGTAGCAAATGTTTCATTTTCAGGGACATAATTCTCATACATATTGTAGACATAAATTTCCATTCTTGAGTGGCCTAAGGCGCCTAATTCAGTCTCCTACATTTATGTATGTATGTATGTATGTATGTATGTGTGTGTGTGGGTGGGTGCGTGCGTGTGTGCGTGCGTGTGCGTGTGTGTGTATGTTAGGCGTAAGATATTTTATACTCTGTACATGTAACTTCAGCAAAACAGATCAGTCTCTAAGAGGCCATGAAGGCGCAGACGGAGAGGTGCGGTATAGCTCTGCCCTTTCTTTAACCTTGGCGCTAGATTGAGGTGGCTGGTTAAAGCTACGACCATGAGGCTTTGCCCGCGGGACAGAGATCCGGCGCATCCATTGTTTATGAGGCTGGGTGTGCCTCGGAGCCGTCTTTGTGGGCACAGAAGATATTTATTCCGCCGCGGTTCAAACCCCCGACCTCCCAGCACGTAGCGAGGCGTGTAACGACTACTCTTATTTCGTTTACAATTAGTACAATAAATATTGTAGTGTATTATATATTTTTATATTGTTTTTACCAAAGTATTAACCGTAAGAAATTTCATTTAGCAGGTTCCTCCTTGAGAAGCTGCTAGTCGGTCAGTTTGTTAAAAAATTTCGCGCTTTTTGGAGCCTTAAAGTTCATTACCGTTGTAACAATAGCCTACCATTGAACTTGCTGATTAGGTTCAGACCCTCTAGTTTTTAAAACTGCGAATTTTGCCCGTGGGAATAAGGTGCACCTATAAATAGTAAAATATATAATAAACAAAAATTATGGCATCTTAGTCTTAATAAATATTTAAAAATGTACACGATGGCGCTCGATGCTGAGTAATTTCTTCTAGAGATCAAAGGATAATGAGCAACATGTAAATAAAAAACAAAAGCTTTCTTGCATAAGTGAATAAGAAACATAACGTTGAAATCGACAATGCTGCCTCAAGCGGAGGCCACGGGAAATTGTAGTTTCCTTTGCTCTCAGCTTGAGGCAGCACTGTCAATTCGTAAACTTAGTCTTTTTGTTACAAACAGTTTTTGAGGACGAATTAATATATACAGAGAAGATTGCCTTCAATGCCGAAACAAATGCATTCTAAATATGTTCATCTTGAAAAATTCATTTGGTAGTTTGGTAGATCGTGACATTGCAGACAAACCTTACAGTCAAAATACACCGTTTATTACACCAACTAAATACACAGTCTTGCTTAATACTGATATTAAGTGTGCATCACAACATGTTTCGGTACAAGTGTACCATCTTCAGGGAGAACAGAATGCCAATTTTAAAACCTACTGCCACTTACAGGACACAGCGCAATTACACAATAGAGAATTGAAAGTATAGTACCACATGACTAGAAGCTTCCACGGCTAAACGCAACGCAACATTAATAATTTCTATTATATATATATATATATATATATATATATGTGTGTGTGTGTGTGTGTGTGTGTGTGTGTGTGTATCATATCTGAAGATGTGAGAAATGTTTGAACTGTATTCTAATCCTAAGTTTTAAAACATCTGTACTGTTGTGCGTTTTGTACTTAATTAACGTCAACAACGAATCTGCTGAAGACTGATGAACCTTATAAGTAAGAGCTTTCCAGCGGTAATTGTCCTTTAAAACTGACATTTTGTTCTCCCTGAAGATGTTACACTTGTACCGAAGCATGTTGGAGAAGCTACTTTAATATTCGTATTAATTAATTAAGACTATGTCTTTAGTTGGTGTCATAAAAGGTGTACATTGATATAAAATGCAAGGAATGGAGAACTTTAAAATAAAAAATAACCTTAGCGTAGTAATTTACGTGATATTAATAGCATCTTCATGTCTGGTCTCCTATGTGGCATATTCCTTGGAGAATTTCCGACCAGAATTTTGTGCCGACTCGTGATGTATTTCTCATTTCTCTTACACTGCCACATATCTTCTCATCCTCTGTAGATAGAAGTGTTTGGTTAATTCCTCGATCGAGTCTCCGAGTCTTTATCTTGGAATCCTGTTTAATTCAAATGCTCGGTTTGTAGGAAACTTAGATTTGCGCGAGTTCCATGTCCTAATTAGCAACACGACGGGTGTCTTTGCTAGAGTTTGTGTGCATGTTGAGAGGCGCGGTATCGAACAGTAGGATCCAGTGTGACAGAGGCACAGAATCGTCCGAAACTGCCAATTCTTAGCTGTCGTTGAAAGCTCAAATAGTCAAGTCATCTATTCACCTTCTCTTTGTAATTGTATTTTCTGCATGAAAAATAATTTTCTCAAAACAAAACAAAAAAACTAGATATGAGGTATCCACCGAGGAAAATCTGAATTTCAATTTTATTGGGATGTAAAGTCGATTAGAGTGGCACCCGAATTCCAGACGAAAGTGCTGCCGCCAGCAGTCGCTGATGACTGAGACAGTAGCCCCCCCCCCCCCCCCCCCCCCGCCCCCATCACAAAAAAAATCCCCCACCCACCCCAACCACCGCTGGGGGGGGAAGACCGAGGAGG
>Ga0131853_10007819_pt1 | contig 19396 bp, 9 predicted proteins | sample TergutLab28metaG_FD_92764 | JGI IMG/M metagenome (GOLD analysis project Ga0131853, IMG submission 92764) | Labiotermes labralis P1 segment gut microbial communities from Petit-Saut dam, French Guiana - Lab288 P1 (version 2) (version 2) | ecosystem: Host-associated > Arthropoda: Insects >... | reverse complement strand
TAGTAGTAGTAGTAGTAGTAGTAGTAGAAGCAGCAGTAGCAGCAACACTCTGGATTCTGTGGCTTGTTTGCAGCCTTTGCATCCCAACTGCCACCTCTGCTGCTCACTTACATCAGTGTTCTAATTGTCTTCTAGTCATGGCATGTAGAACCCATTTTCAAAATTTTTTTTTCTGCTCAAACATGGAAATAGAGTCCAGTGACATGCAATTTTTTGTCCATCTCTCTTCTTTCTTTTGCATTAATTGCCCAAAACTTATCAGTTTCAGTTCATGTCCTCTATCTTCATACATCCTTGTTATTTTAATGCAGATGCATTTCTGAGGTTATAGTTGTGTGTAATGCCAATTCAAAATCAGTGTCTGTTTTATAAAACCCAAATGTTGCAGTATCCCCAAAGATACATGACAGTAACACCTCAGATATGTGTTTAGCGGGTTAACTTATTTTTGACACATTATCAAACATCATATATTACAGACATTTACAGTAGAACCTCTATCCACCTTACAGAAATATCTTCTGCAGCCAAGAATTCAGTTACTGACTTTCACTTTACCGAAACACAGAACTCTTCTGCCAGTTCTCATTTTATGACAGATGTGAGTTAACCAAAATTTCAGCACTGCATTTTCTTTAATCTCACATATATACATTAGCAAAAAAGGTACAACCGCCTGAACGACACAATTTGTTGATGTAATTGGTTGAAATTCATTACTTAGTAATAAACATTTTCTTTCTTTCTTTCTTTTATTTTAGATCAAGAAGGAATGACGACAATTATTATGAAAATATCTTAAGCAACAGTGGTAGATCTTCCTTGTCAGAAGTGTAAGTACATCTATAATATCTGCAGAAAAGGCACATTGCCATAACCCAGAAAACAGCTTATTTTTTTTTTTTTGTTGGTACACTCTTTACTATATTGTCATATTAATGATATGAATGTTTAGTGTAGTTTCAGTGAAACAATGACTTTCATACTGCATTTGAAGGGCCATATTAAACTTATGTTCCCAGACCACAGGAGGAATCTGAATGGAAAGAGACATATATACACTTTTTTTAAGGTCATTAATTATTAAGTTATGTTTGTGAAAACAAATTACTGAGGAGAATATTTAGACATTATAGAGAGGAAGGAACAAGAGGATAAAGAAAATTACATAATGAAAACTTCATGTCTCGTACCTTTAACAGATCATGTTACACTGACAGAATCAAGATGGGAGGGGCATGTCCATGCATCGTATTGTACTTATGTTATTAGGTACCAACTACCTGCACATGTACAGCATATATATGTATATTTGATATTTCCTCCCACATGTTTCAGCAGTCAACTGCCATTATGAGGGAGTAATGTCATAGTTGAAAACCTAATGAAACAACTGTTTGTGTAAGTATAAAAGTTAGAATGATGGAATATAACTATTGCATGTTCTAGAACAAAGTGAAATGATATGTATCAAAATGATAATATGTTGAATTTAAAATTTGTTAGATGTTTTTCAGACCCCCTATATGTATAGTACATATATAGTAAATATATAGCACATGAAGGTTATAATAAAACTTATGCACCATACATTTAGGGGGTCTGAGAAACTTGTGATGAATTTTAAATAAAATACGTTATCATTTTGATACAGTTTATTTTATTTTTTTACAACAAGCCATAATTATGTTGTATCATTTTAATTTATATACTTATATAAATAATCGCTTTATTAGGAGTTAAACTATGTACATACCTACATACATACATACATACACACACACACACACACACACACACAAACACACACACACACACACACACACACACATTTCATTGATCCAATCCTTGTCCATCAACAGATGTGTATGTAACATGTCAGAAAATATAGGTTGCTCAAAATAACTTAGTCAAAAAGCATTTTAAATAAGGGTATATATACACAATATATTTGGAGAGGTAATATAGTAAATGCAGGGTCTCACATTACCCAAATATATGTTGGAGAGAAAATAAAGTAAATAAAGTAAGTGTGAGGTTTTACCCCGATGATGGCAGTCGACTTCTGAAACAGTCTTACTAACTTACTTACTCCATGGAGCAGAGTCCTTCTTGAGAAGCTAACCGGTTCTCAGCTAGTCAAGAAATTCCCTAAATTTAATGGAACCTGGAGGTTTATTACAGCATTCACAAGTGCCCGCAACCTTTGCCTTTCCTGAGCCAGTATGATTCAGTCCATGCTCTCACATCCCACTTCCAGAAAATCAATCTGAATATTATCCTCCCATCCAAGTTGCCTCTTTCCCTCAGGTTTCCCCACCAAACCCCTGCATACACCTCTCCTCTCCCTCATATGTTCAACACATCCCACCCATCTCATACTTCTCGGTTTGATCACCCAAACAATATTGGGTGGGAAGGACAGATCATTAAGCTCCCCATTATGTAATTTTCTCCACTCTCCTGTTACCTTTTCCCTCTTAAACACAAGTATTCTCCTCAGTATCCTATACTGCAACACCCTTAGCCTACATTCATCCCCTGATTTGAATGACCAATTTACATACCTATACAAAACAACAGGAAAAATTATAATTATTAAATATGCTACACATTAAATATTATTTGCAGAAATGAAAAAGCACTGTCACATACCATAGAAGGGAAGAGTGATGATGCAACTGAGCAGCTCAGCAGCAAAACGTAAGTAGTACAGTTTAGATATATCTATGCTACATGCAAAATTAGGGCAAACCACAGGTTAAAATCTCAGGATGGGTAATGGCTATCTTAACTGGAAATTTTATGGTTTTCTTCAGTCATTTCGGGGAAATTCCTGGTAATAATTTCAATTTGGTCAAGGCCACCAAATTCACAATACACAAATCATCCCATCATTCAACATTATACTTGTATAATTACATTAATTACATACAATATGTATGTGCTATTGAAAGTATTTTTTGTTCTGGGAAAATGACACTGGACCCTCATTCACAGAAGACTGTAAATTTGATCTTCAGTAAGAACTGTTTACAGATCTTTCTGCTCACAGATTAAGCCTGCTACTCTGTAAAACTCCGAAATGTGAAGAATGTCCCCACTCATTGAACATCATTTTTATTAGCACCCTGTCATTCAGTATAACAGAATTTGCTTTGTGGGTGCCCCTAAACACAAATACCATAACCAATGTGAGCAGAGACCAGACTTCTCAAAGAGACCTTACCTGGAGGCACTAGATTCCAACTGTCACCCACTCTCTGATCAATGTTCGTATATTGCTATTGCATATTAATGTTTCCTGAATAACATATGATAAAATTACATCAAACAATTCATAGGCCTGAAAATTTGATAAAAAGCATTTTAGTCTAGAACAGGATCCTTCAAGAAGTCAGTAGGCATGGAGGATCTTATATTTTCTGAATCAAGAATTCCTATGCTATGCTGGCAAGGAATACTTGAAGAAATGTGCGTCAGAGAATGGATGGGATTTAAAGATTCACAAGCTGTGAAAGAGTTCTTTCTTGACATAATATTTCTTAGAGAATTTTCTTTGTATTTCATTTCTTGATTCGGTTCAATAATTATAACGAACATCCAAAAATTTTTGAAGTCTGTGCACCATTCTCCAACACACTGCACTCTCATTATGCTGTTGTCATACACCTGAATCAATTGGTGATGAATTTTGATGGGAGAACGTTACACAAATACAAACCACATAAAACTACATCTCCATGGGACCAACCTTCCAATGTCATTGTCATCGTACCTCAAAAGTTCCCACGAATAGCATCTAATTGCCTGACTCTTGTGCCACCATTACCATTTTACCCCAGCTTCAAGTATTACCTCCCATGGAAAAACAAAATCTTTGATTAACACAAAAGTTACATTCTAGAGAACTGTACATACTGAAAATGCTGAATAAGTGTTTATGAGTAGTAGAAATTAAGGTAACTTGTGTTTTATTTTCTTCCTAGGGAAGTGATTGAACCATCTGCACCACAATCACCCCATCTGTCAACCCCAAAACCAGAGCAAGAACTTGTTACCATGACTGAGCCAAATGAGTTTAATGAGGAAACAACTGATGCCAAAAATACAGCAAATAATGGAGATGGTGGTGAACATCAAGATGATGATAACTCTGAAAATATTGGAAAGAGAAGAAAATCAATTGTGACTTTCAATGAGAATGTTGAACGAATAGATATAGAAGAAGTGTGAGCAGAAAAGAAGGAGTAAAATTACACCAGAAACACAATCAAAGGTGCGAACATCAATTTAAGTAGCTGCAGTATCCATCTTCCAGCCAGTAGTATTGTGTGGGTGTGTAGTAGAACTATGGTGCTGTCATAAGAGAATGAATTATATTTAGTATTTTACAACCACAGAAGCCAAACACTTGCCATCAAAACTGATGGATTTGTACGTACATAGTTTATATATATATATATGGTATGAAATGTAGTGCCTCTTTACATGGCATATGTGTAATTAAACATGTACAAACAATTAATTTAATTTCTTTTGTGTTTCTTTCTTAAAGTAAAAAGAGAGGTACTTAAATGTAATATTAATAACTTCATTGAGTTTTTAAACTTGAAAAATATAATTTTGACTCATATTCTTTAATGTGAAAACCATTGTACCAGCAGAGCCCAAACTTACATTAAAGAAAATGTGCTAAATAAGCGTACATTTATAAGATTATATTTTTGTTGTTTATAGTATAATAATAATTTTAGGACATGCCAACTATTCAAATCAGCCTTGGAAAATTTTTATTTTAGAAGTATGTTGTTTTACATTTACAAGACCAAAAGCTGTATCAGACACATTTTATATAATTCATGTAGATACACTCCGATATTGTACATACTTCTTGAACATGAAAAGTGTTTACTTGAGAAGTTCCTATCAATAAACCAAGAAGAAGATTTTTCAGACTTCCGTAGCAATACATGATATGGACTACACATTATTTGTGGTTTTCAAAGACAGTAAGATTTGTAAGGTTTAGTGAACAAAAATTAAGGCAAAATTGAAATTTCATGTGAAGTTTAAAGCTACATTTCAGCAAAGCCATGTTTTCACTTCATCAATTTTTCCCATTTTTTAAAATTTGCATTACATATTAATTGTCAGGAACTCTAACACACACACACACACACATATACACATGTGGGCACTCCTGTGTGAGTGTGTGTGTGTGTGTATGTATGTATGTACATGTGTGTATATAAATATGTATGTATATAAATAAATATTTAACATAAGGAAAAAAATAAAAACTCAGTTATTTTTTTTTAATGTTTTCCATCCCGAAATGTTATAACACATAAATATAAACGTGTCATTCAGTAACACAACAATTTATTTTATATACAATAACAATAGTATATTGTCAGGGCGACATGTTTCGACCTTCACTGGTTCATCTTCAGGCCCTCTGAGAAACATGTCCAAGAGCTATTTATATTTCAATGCATTGTGGGATCCCAAATGCTTACAGATTATATTATAGGAATGTAAAATACATGAGTTTGTATCTATTAGGATCTAAGTAATAGACTTAGCTTTTAACTTTTTAAAGCTAAGATTGTTACTTAGATCCTAATATATACAAACTCATGTATTTTACATTCCTATAATATAATCTGTAAGCATTTGGGATCCCACAATACATTGAAACTTAGATAGCTCTTGGATCTGTTTCTCAGAGGGCCTGAAGATGACCCAGTGAAGGTCGAAGCATGTCGCCCTGACAATACACTATTTTTATTGTATATAAAATAAATTGTTGTATTATTGACTGACACATTTGTATTTATGTGTTATGTTCATTGCTGCACAATATTTTGTGTTCTTCATATAACAGCTAAACAGATAAGATCCTGTAGACCTGAGTAATATTATACTAAAACTCCGTGGCCTTAGTCCGCACGCGAACTATACCGGTCGGCGAAGTTAGTGCCAACTTTTGTGGATAGAGGGGTGTCACGTGGTCAGCGCAACGGGTCCGCACAGCCGTTAATCTCTGTTTTCTAGATGTGGAGCCGCTACTTTTTTCATTCAAGTAGCTCCTCAATTGACCTCACGAGGCTGAGTGGATCCCGTTCCAGACCCACTACTCCTCAGAAAATCTGATAGCGCCGGGGATCGAACCCGGGACCTCTGTATCTGTAGCCAGAAACTCTGACCACTAGACCACAAAGGCGGTCTAATATTATACTATTTTACAAAATTTTTTAGGCAATTTAAAACAAATAGTATTTTTCAGAATTATCAGACTTAAGTGGCACCTAAGTGTTAAAAGTAATTTGTCTTATTGGTTTTGATAAATGTCCAGTCAGCGCCTCATATTCAATTTGCGAGTGTAATCAAACTCCCTTATAATTGTCGTTGTTAGGTTATGTCATCCTGAACAGAATATCATATCATATATATATATATATATCACATCATATCTCATTTATTTTCCTTCTGTAAATTCTTACAGGGTTACATAATCCATACAGATATGGAAATCATCGTATTTGTTGGGATTAAGGGGTGACATCAACACAAGTGTGTACAACAATCGCATGGTTATTTAGTATGATAAATATAATAAAATAGGACAATATGAAATGTTTAGTGTAATAAAATGTAATAAGGATAAAAATAAAAATTAATAGTAAAAGTAAAAATAAAAGTAGTGGGGTAAGTCAGAAGCAATTAGCAGTACTCTTTAAGCAGGAAATTTTCCTTCGTTACAGATAGTGGTTGGATATATACTGACATATTTATAATACAGACTTGTAAGTAACGAGAAGGAACATGTGTCCCAAAGCCCTCATGTGTCAATTCAGATCATATGTCAAAATTTAACTTTCAAAATATTCATCCAGGGAACACGAGGAATTTTCACGTAAGTATTTTTGTAACAATGCTTTAAATTTTTTTGGATTATCGGACTCTGCTTATATGTAAAAGGGAAGCATGTTAAACACCTTAACACCTATACAGTGTACTGCCTTCTGGTATTTTGTCGCATATACAGAGGGTTGGTGTAAGTTTCCATACTGTCTAGTGTTAATTTGATGTATCTTGGAGTTTACCTGGAACTGGTTCTTGTTTCTTATCATGAACAATAGAAGGGAAAGAATATATTGAGAAGGGAAGGGTAAGATTTCCAAGTTAAGAAACAATTTTCTGCATGAGTCTCTAATTCTGCAGCCCATCATGTATTCTGATAATCTTCTTTTACAATATTAGACCATAAGTCATTATAGTGAAAGTAGGAATAGTAAATCATTTTCAAAGTAAGAATCAATTAGAGAAAGGGCTGTGACCCTGTCTGTGCATCCTGTCACAATATGTTATATGGCACCATCCTATCCTAAAATGGTCCAGACCGGTCCTGTCAAACTCATTCTTGTGTCTGTTGTTGGTTGTATGTACCATTAGATTGTTACTTGTGTATTTTAGAAATTTGTGTAAGAGGTAAGGGAGGTATATTGGAGATCTGGGAGCATACCCTGGAGATTTACTTATTATATAAAATGTTGTTTTTATGATTTTGATTTATGTACACAACAATTATGCTTTGAAATTTTCATTAAACTCACACATGCCTAACAACATTATGTGCCAGTCTCGTATACCATATTTCACCCAAAAAAGAATAGAAGTGGAAAGTATGGCTTTTATGCCCTAGAGTAAACTATGGCCCTCAGTTTGATGATTCTTATTCATCCATTCATTCATTCATTGATTCATTCATTTATTATGCATTCTGTCAATCCATTTACAAGGTCAAACAAACTCTAGGATATAGAGTTTGTCATATTGATAGTGTTATATGTACATAAGGTCATTACATAATAAGGTATGTATTACAGTAAATTCTAAAAGCACAAGAAATAAAAACACAAGATATTTAGGTTCCAAAAACATGAGAAGTAAAGACACAGAAGCTTAAGGACCCTGCTCCATTTCCCTCATATGATTATACTATATCATCTGTTTGACTGCATGCACAAAAGATATGATACCCTTAAATCTTAAATCTTCTCTGGACAATAGAGTTGTCACAATTTAATAGTAACATATTCTGTTAGAGTTTGCTTATTATCCATCAAAACAACTCAATTCATTGATCCGCCTTAGGGGACCATTGTTAATAGTATAACTATTTACAACATATGTGACTTGCATGTAAAAGCTTAAGTGTTTTGAGTTATACAATAATTTAGCAGCAGTGCAATGGTGTATGGTATTGCCAGGATGTAATGGTAAGAAAACAAGATCTCTATTTCCAGCTATAATACTTCTCCAATGTATAAAAAGAGTTTTTATTGAGAAATCTTTTCATGGTCGCTTTAAATTTAGAAATATCATATGATAGTTGTTTAATGGTAGGAGGAAGATAGTTATAGATTTTGGTACCAGAATACCACACTTCGTTTTGGAATACTGTCAAGTTTGCTGCAGGAATATGTAAATCATAATGAGATCTTGTATTAAAACTATGAACATCTCAGTTGGTTTTGAATTAGTTTTTATTCTCAACAACAAACATGAGAAGAGAAAATATGTATTGGGACTGGAGAGGGAGAATATTTAATTTTTTAAATAAGTCTCGGCAAGAATCCTTATTACCCTAGTTCGTAATAATCCTTATCATTCTTTTTTGGATTTTAAATATGATTTTACTATGTGTTGATAAACCCCAGAATATGATACCTTATGATATAATAGAATGGACTATTGAGAAATAGACCATTTTTAATGTCTCAAAAGACAACAATGGTTTCAGGGATCTGATTACATAGGATGTTTTGTTTAGTTTTGGTATCATTTGATCAATATGGCAATGCCATGATAAATTATTATCATTACCAATCCCAAAAATGTTGTGCTATGTATACTGGAGATCTGTTTATTATCGTATGATATGTGTAGGTCAGTTGCATTTTTATTTATAGTTCAGAATTGAAGGCAGTAGGTTTTTTCCAGATTTAATAGTAGTAGATTACTCTTAAACCATCTGTTTAATTGTAATATAGCAGTATTTATGTCTTATTCAAACATTTGTCAATTGGCATTTGTAATTATCGAACTAGTGTCATCTGCATACAACACTGGGTTACCTGTATCAGATATTATGTTTGGTAAGTCATTAATATATAAAAGAAAAAGCAGGGGACCGAGTATGGATCCTTGTGGAACGCCATCTGTAACAGATTCACATTTGGAGTGATATTTTCTTGAATTAAAGTCTACCTAGACTCTCTGATATCTTGTAGGTAGGATTTGATTAGATTATTAGCTTTCCCAGAAACACCATAAAACTCTATTTTAGACAGCAGGATGTCATGGTTGACACATTGAAATGCCTTTTGAAGGTCGCAGAAAATACCGCCAACTAATAATTTATTGTTTAATGCTGTCAGTATATTCTTGGTCAGTGTATAGGTTGCAGTGTCTGTTTATGATGCATGCCTGAAGCCAAATTGTTCATTAACGAGTATGTGATTAGTATTGATATGATGATATAATCTATTATATATAACCCTTTCATAAATTTTTGAGAGTGATGTGAGCAGAGAAACAGGTCTGTAATTAGATGTATCATTTTTATCTCCTTCTTTAAATATAGGCTTGACTTCAGCGAATTTTAGTCTTGTTGGGAAAATACCAGAAGATAACGTTCTGTTACAAATGTAAGTTAGTGGGGAAGAAATGTAATGCATACTCAGTTTTAAAAATTTTTTGTTATTCTATCATATCCGTGTGAATTTTTTATTTTGAGTGACTTCGTTATGTCTTCTATTTCTTTGGATGACACTTCTTTGAGATTGATAGTAGGGAATAGTTGATTAAATGCCTTGGATAGGTATGTTATGGGATTTTCATGATTAGATGGAGGATTTGCATTGTGATTATTTACATGTACATTTTGAGCAACTGATACAAAATATTTGTGGAAAGTCTCAACAATAATTTGACCGTCAAAGGATACGTTACCATCTACATTAATTGAGGTTATGTTTTGTGAATTTGGCTTTATATATGAAGTGTTTTTTATAATATTCCAGGTAGTTTTGGTTTTATTGTTAGAACAGGTTAGAATGTTGTTATAATATCTTTTTTTGGCTAGTTTAATGACATTTGTTAGGATCCTACAGTATCTCTTGTAGTATATTGTCAAATTAGGGTCATTACTATTTCTTTGAATTAAATAAAGCTTCCTTTTGTTTATACATGAAATCTTAATTCCTGGGGTTAACCATGCTTTCTTGCAGTATTTGTGATGTACTTTTTTGAGAGGAAAGCTGGAGTGAAATATTCTTAGGTACATATTCAGAAAATTGTTAAAGATAGTGTTTACATCATTTTCAGTTAATAAATCTTCCCATGATTCATAGCTTAATTTGGTAATAAAGTCAATAATTGATAATTTGTCTATTTTTCAGTTAGAGTAGAAGTATGTATTGCTGTTCTGCTCAAGGACTTTATGCAGCATTATACTTTGAGCGTCATGATCAGATAGCCTGTTTATACTCAGATACACTGTGAAGTTACTAAATTTAAATGTATCAATAAAAATATTGTCAATTTTAGAGTAAGAGTTATTCTGGATTCTAGTGGGAAACTCATAACAGTTTAATGTTACTGGTAGGAGATTTTGTCACATTTAATTTCTCTCAAAGCGTTGAAGGAGTGTACAAAGTGTTGGTAGAAATTCATTTATGCACTTAAGTGAAGTATGATTGTCACTGAGCTGATTTTCGCAAAACTTATCTTGCTCTACAGTTTTCTGTAAAGGACTCCTACACCAAATTTCATGTAAATCTGACAACATATGTAGTTATTGATACCATGTCACAGATGGTTCGCAGCTATATGGTCTCCAAATTTGGGGTCATAAATATGGCCTAACTTGAATAGCCCAGCCCCAGTCAAGTTGGTACTGTATTTTGTGACATTTAAACATTTTTATTATAATTTTGTGTAGGCGAAAATGTAATCTATATATTTATTAATACCCACCACTGGAAAAAATGATTTGTAGCGTGTTAGAAAAGTGCCGACGTTGTCAAAGGAAAATGCTGCCTAGGAAAAGGTATGTAGTCAAACACAACTTAATCACTTAGGAGTATTTAATGACTGTGATGGAAACAACTACATGTTTCGGCCTGTATTGGCCATCATCAGGTTGTCTAGGGAACTTAAGGGCTAGCTATATGCATGCGCGCGCGCGTGGTGTAGAGATACATATAGCTAGCCCTTAAGTTCCCTAGACAACCTGATGATGGCCAATACAGGCCGAAACATGTAGTTGTTTCCATCACAGTCATTAAATACACCTAAGTGATTAAGTTGTGTTTGACTACATATCTTTTCCTAATTTCACACACACAACGGGGATGACACACTTCCTAGATAAAAATGCTGCCTTCATCTTCAGGCACTTGAGCCTTATCTTTTATGCTGAAGGTATATGCACCAAGTACCTTCAGGAAAGTTGTTACCTACCTACACGGCGTCACGTTCCAGAACACAATTTTCGCAGTGACCAACGACAGACTTCCAGGTATTATGCTAGTACGTGGCTCATGCTCTTAGACGCCGGGGTCTCACAGCGGAGGCCCGGGTTCAATAGCGTGCCTGCATACATGATGGAAAATAAGGCACTAGGACAAATTTTCTCCAACTACTTCGGTTTTCCCCTGTCAGTATCATTCCACCGTTGCTCCATGCTCATTCATCCACCTGCAGCCGACGCTATGTCTCATCAAATGACAGTGTCGTTATATAACACTAAAAATTATGCCAATGATCATTCTTTAATTATTTGTTAATCTACAGCGAATTTAATGTACACAGCAATTATTTTAGGTTATCTAAAGACGGTATAATTTGTGTGGAAAGTGTCGTTGGAAATATCGAGGAAGTAACAGATTTGTGCCAAGAAGTAAAGCAATCCCGAAAGAAGGTTTTTAGCATTAAACTAGCATGTGCTGTTCTCACCCGTTTTCTCATATGTCCAAGACCTCATTTTTAATTAACACAGCTGGCTGTAAGATAAAAAAAATCTCGCCCTTTTGACCGACATATTTCAATCTCCAGACACTTATAAGACAATAAAATGCTTTACGTATCATTACTTAGTGTCTGTAACTGAGACAGTACAGTATACAGCACACAATTACTATAGGCGGAGTTTTTTATACGATAAGTGACGTCATATTTGCAACACGATTATCTCCTTGATATTCTGCTCATGTGACAGAGATAATCAAGATCGTGGCTGGCTGAAGTGGCAGAAAGGCCTTGTTCATGTAGCAGCTGAGAACATCAAAGTGTGACATGTGCCGGCTACTAATTCGATTTATCTGTGTGCGAGTAAGTATTGAATTTCATTTCAGATCTGTTTGTTAAACAAATACAGGTATTCCCCGAGTTATGAACAGTATACGTTCTAAACACCTGTTCGTAAGTTAGACTGTGGAAACGAGGTGACGCAGTTGGTTGAGGCGCTGCGCTACTGGCGGTTCGATTTATTTATTTAAATTTATTTCCATACATCCCATTTAGGTACAAATCATGTAAATGGAAAAGGTCACGTACAATAAGCATCTTCAGGCAATTTGCTGATTGGTATAACTAATATCAGGTTAAAAAGAATACTTGTCAACAACAGTAATACCATACATAAATTAACATTATATACAAGATATTATAAGATTGCATAAGATGGTAAAATAAACATATTTAAAAATCACAGTCCATATAGTAGGATTAACATGTCCTTGTCCTGATTATATTCAAAGTATTCTTCAATTGAACAAAACGAATGGCGATATAAAAATGTCTTGAGAGTTAATTTGAAGTATTTCATATCATTGACCAAGATTCCCGATTGTGTCGTTGGAATTTTGCATTGACATGATCTTTCCGGCCGAACTACCAAGCCTTTAACATAAATGAGTACCAGGAATATTTCGTGGGGGTAAAGGAGGCCGGTCCGTAGGGCTGACAACCTTACCACAGTCATGTGCCAATTGTCTTGAAATCTGGGAACCTCACCCTCCTGGAACTGTCAGTCCCTGTCCTGACCTGTACAGGGATTGCTGTACCTGGCTCTTTGTATCTTAAATCTGTTCTTTACTTTGATTTATCAGCACTTTAAGCTCATTCTGCTTAATGTAAGTTTATCTTAACTGTAGCCTCAACAAGACGTACAAAGTTCCATGTAGATGCAAATATCACCATCATGAAGATAATTCTAGATAAAACAAACCTAGTCGGTGAAGTCTTGCAGACTGCCTCGTCAAGTATAACTGAATTGTCAATTTTCAAAACGTTTAAGAACAAAACCACTTATTTTTTAATAGTATGTAACTTGGTGTGTCGCTTTTAAAGGAGAACAAATATTGGGAGTGTTTGAAAATAAAATGCTGAGAAGACTCTTTGGACCCAGAAGATAGCGAGTAAAAACACAGAAGAGAAAAGTGCACATTGAAAGACTTCATAATCCGTAACTTCCTGATATATAACGAGGGTGACGAAGTCAAGGAAGGTGAGATGGACGAGACATATGTATCCAACATATTAGCCGGAAACCCTGAAAGGAAGAGAGAACACTTGCAGACCTAGGCTTCTGTGGGAAGATAATATTAAAGTAAATTCCAAAGAAATGGAGTATGATGGCAGACTGGATTGAACTACATGAAGCTAAGATCCAATATAGGGGACTTGTGAACTCAGCAATGTACATTCGAATTCCGTCGACAGTAGGAAATTTCTTCAAGAGCTTTGTAATAAGGATTTTACTGCATGTAGCTGGTTACTTTGACATATTTTTCCACCTATAGCAAGACGCAAGCATATGAAAAATAGTGCCAATGGGAGTAAAAGTGGCCTTCACTTGAGATTGTCACCATCAGACTTACCTGGAATACTTTTAGAGGAACTCTGTGGCGTAATACAAAGAGGTTTACGATAAATGTACAAATATTTGAAGAAACACGGTTCAAAGTATTTTGAGATACTGCTGTGATGAGTCAGACGGGCATATCTGAAAAGCAATTCTGCAGCCACACCACTTTATGGCGCATGAAGAGATCAGAATGACACTGTCTGCATTCTTGAATTTACGTCTACTTATCCGCTACATGAAGTTACCGGTAACATGGCTCTTCTTTATAAAAATGTGATAGACATAACCTCAAAAAGTGATTCACTCACTTTGATTATATTTCTAAAACCTATAAGCTACTTTAGAGAGCTATCTAATGCAATACATATATTTCTTGCTTCTGGCGGTTTACACAGAGTACTTTAATTTTAAATTGCAATTTCATGGTTGCTTTTTCCTTGAACTGGTCCGCTTTCGGAGGTACACATTATAGGTTATATTACTATAATATTTATGTAGAACTTAACAACTAAATATATCAGTTTGTGGTTTGCTTTACGATGCTATCAATGACTTAGGTTATATGACATCGGTTATTACTTCGATTGATGAAGGAAGCGATAGCGGCCAAAACAAAAAATTGTTCCTGAAATTGCATAAAAAATTATTCCTGAACTTGCATGGAAAGACTGCAAAAAAACTACGAAAAATCTGTGTCAAGAAGGCCGATGATTCGGCCTAACCTCGGATCGGACTTTTCTCCAACACAAGTCTAGAACTTCGTTACTACACCCGCTCGGAAGTGTAACGTTTGTGACCAGCCCTATATTTTTTATGTTTTACTGACCGTACATCTCAGTATAATCTTCGTAATTAACCAACTTACAGCACAATTTTTTTTATAATGAGTTTTTTATATGACTCTATTAACCAACTTACAGAACAAATTTTTTTTATAATGAGTTTTTTATATGACTCTACATGTTTCGAGCACTGTTGTGCTCATCATCAGGAGGTAGAGGCATACAATAAAACTCATTATAAAACAAGAATTTTTGCCTTAAGTTGGTTAATTACTAAGATTAGCCCTATATTGTTAGACAGACGCTAAATTAAAGCAGTGGTAAATGTGTCTGACAGGTAATAGTCTACCGCCATTCCAGTTTGACAGAACTTATACTCCCCTCTCTAGTAGTAAAGTGTCAAAGGGCAAAGGAACTGGATAGCCCCAAAGTTTTTGAAAGCAGTCTTACTTTCTTCTTCAGTTCCAGGACTGCGAAGTGGACACTCATATCATCGAGACAAGCAGACAAGCGCGACGTTCATTCGTTGTTACTGACAGCCAGTCAGCTAAATAGGTTTCATGGTCTACGCTCAACTTCAGTAATGGCGGTCAGTGCAATTACTTCAATAAAGAATGCAATTGGCTTCAAGGGCAGCACAAAGAAAGAATCTGTAACGCGGATCCCGAAAGACGACTCACTGGATATTGTACCTACTGTGGGGTTCAGAGTGGGCTACAAGATGGGCACAACCAAGCTGCAGGTGTTGGTACTGGGTGCCAGACACCTACCTGCTAAAGTGGGGATGACACCTTTAATCGGTTACACAATTAAGGTTTGTACCTCAAATACGGAGCTTGAGGCCTCTCAGTTGCTTTACCTCCAGCGAAAGAGACTCTACCCCTGCCCTCTGATACTTATTGGATAGGAAGTCCTTTTGGCCCCACAGCCGAACTGGACTTGGTATCGAAGAGAAACCCCTTCCGGGAACCGAACCTTTGTCGTTTATCCCATACCCTGGTCACTACTGACTGACTGTTCTATTTCGGTTAAAAATGAATGGAGCCATACCGCCACTCCAATCGGTCGTCATGGTGTTGTGCTTAATTAACATTTAACCTGATAACGTGGAGAATATGGTGAGCTCCTAATAATGTCAGCAAATGGCAGATGGAATTTAACTCGGAGTTTAAAGGGTTAAACACAGTAATATTATGAACATCTGCTCTCATTTTCATTTCGTACAATTAATTTAATTCTTATTTTTATTAATGATTTAAAAAAAAAGGGGGATCACTTCTGTTGAGTTGCGTATAATGACGAATGTGCTACATGTACTGTACTAATGTATTAAAATTTCTGTTGAAAGAGTCTGTTCTAATCAGATCTGTAAGACACAAGAGTTGTTAGTTTTCAATTGTCTATAAATTTAAAAGTGGATTTTGATGTTTGTGTGACCGTGCATCTCTGATACAATAGTATAAACAACCAACTAGATGTAACAATGACAATTTACTAATAAATTGTCATTGTTACATCTAGTTGGTTGTTTATACTATTATATTCAATTTGGAAATTTTTGTGGGAAGTATCAGTAACATTTACGGAGTGTGTTTTTTCTTTTCTTCAGGTCAAATTATTTCCCGGGAAAGATAAATTTGAAACAGGATCTAAACCAGAATCATGGCCAGTTTATAATCAAAATTTCAACTTTGAAATTGCCAACATTCCAGTCGGTAAGACAGGCAAACCCCTGAGCGAAGTACTCAGGGCAAGCAATTTTCTGGTCTTTACAATTTACGCTGAAGACTTCAAGAAGAAGAAAAGAGCACTTGGTGCTGTCACGTGGCCTTTGGATCACACTTTGTTCACACATAAAGCCAATTCATTGGACTACGGGAGCAAAGAGGAGTTCGAGACTCCAGAAATATGGAAAAAAACTGCAGAAATATCTAGCGGAATTGCAGGTGTGAAACAGAAAGTAAGTCAACTAACTAACTAATTAAATCAATAATTAAACCCGTGGGGTAGAACCCGTCTTGAGATGACAATACACTGTCGGCTAATCAAGAAATTTTACTCATATTTTGTAGCCTGAAGCTTCATTAATATGCAGGCTTGCACAGCTAAACCGAACGACAAAAACCCAGTCCATTCTCTCCCACGTTATTACTCTAAAGGTTTCTCTTCTTCACTTCGTTGTAGGGACAATGAAGGCTGTTTCGATTTCATACCAATACCATTTTTCAAGACTTTTCTGAATTCCGCTTCAATTTTTCTTTTTTCATGCTGCAGTATCTGTTTCGACCTTCCTTCATCTATCATTCCTGTCAGCTAGCAGTCCAGTTGTATCTATGTTTACCCCATTTTATTTTGTGCCTTTTGTGTTTTCAGTTATCATTAATGTCCAGTGTACATTTAATTGTTCTTCAACGTTTTATCTCTGCTGACTGTCTGCTATGTACTTATTGTGATTTCATCGTCCAATGTTTACTTGCACATAAGAAAGCTTAGTGTGTCTTCCTCTTTTCAAATTTCTCTGTGTTTCTTGTCTTGTTGTAAGATATTACATACGTGCCTTATTTCTTAAGTTAGTTATATGAGTCTTTCTAATGTATATGTTGTATCACGTTGTGGGGTAATTAATTGATATATTTAATCCGCTTTATTATTGTGAATAAGTAAGAAATAATTCCCTTCAAACCGAGAGCTTGTAGTTGACAGTCATAGCAAGGGTTTTCTCAGTAAAAATTTTCAAGAAACACAACACACTTCACTAATACTGTTAAATAAAATTTATAAACTCTATAATCCTCATCCTATCTGTATCATACCTAATATAATTTGAGCTTTTGCCAAAAATAATATATTAATTTACTGTCTTTTTTTCTTATTCTGCCGAAAAATTCTGACTTTCCATTCTCTCAGAAGGTCTTCAAGAAAAACTTTGAAGTAACTGGAAGAAAGTAACGGCCTTGTCTTTTGCCTTGATTTGTTGCTTGTTCCTTATAATTTTTATTTATTTTCCGTGCAGTTTTATGGATTTTGACGTTCAGGTGACCGTGCATCGTGATAAATTCTTATAATAAAATCGACTAGATGTACTAATTTCTCAAATTTATTTTTGGAATAAAACTCTACATGTTTCGGACAGTTCCTCTGTCCACCATCAGGAGTTTTTCATTGTACACACAGTAATGGTGTATGTCACACAGGTTTGCTGACAGTTTGCAAGCAAGATCAGAACGGAGTCAGTTCTGTCCTGATCCTGCTCGCAAGCTGTCAACAAACCTGTATGACATATACCATTGCTGTGTGTACAGTGAAAAACTCCTGATGGTGGACAGAGAAACCGTCCGAAACATGTAGAGTTTTATTCCAAAAATAAATTAGAGAAATTAGTGCATCTAGTTGATTTTATTATAAGAATTTATCACGATGCACGGTCAAGGTCTTTATTTTCTGTTAAGCATTTTGCTTATCTTCTGTTCTTCACAGTTTGTCATGAATGAATTTAATCTTCGTGATAACGAGCTTTCTCTTAATCTAAAAGAGCTCGACCTCTCATTTTTCGCATATCTTATTTGGATATATTATCCACGAAGGATGAGAAGTGTCGAAATACAGTTTGTCCTGATCGTGTTAAAGAGTGAAGCACTTTGGAAACTCGCATTATGTAAATTTTTATTCTTTAATCATTGAACTTATATCTTCACACTCCTTTAGTATTTCGCTTCTCCCTTCTTAAAAACAGCTCTAAATAAAATTTCAATGCGCAATTTTTGTTTTTGTGATTTATTCCGCCATGCAATAATATTAATATTTTGCTCATATCGACAAATCGGGATGCCAAATGTCTGTCTTTCCTTTGCGTTCTGAGACTTACATCTTATACTCATTTCTCATTTAACATAGTGTACTTGTTATGCAGATAGAAGAGAGGAGTAGCCAGCTGGAAGTGATGCTTTGCTACTATCCAGGAAATCCTGAGGAAGGTGAAACCGACTCTCTTACCATTGGAGTCACCAAACTGCGCTGGAGTATTGAAGCCACGCGGGAATGTGAACAAAGGAAAGGTGTGTATTCATGTTCGTTTGTGAATATCATTATAATGTTACTTGTCTTTTGCAATGAAATTAACGTATACATTGTGTCGCCTTGTTCATATGCGTGCATGAACAATGATAGAGTGACATCACAATAGATCTGGACCCTAATCAGCACCGCTGTCCAAATGGGGAAGTCTAATCCACGCAATTTTACCTCACTGGACTACAATTCTTTTCTTAAGCCGTACATGTATTTAGAACACCATAATTGTCCTAGATATAGTGACAGTAACGGGTCTGTTTTCAGGCGGTAAGGCGGCTGGTACGTGGCGTTGACCACTCATACCAATCTAGCCTCGAGGTTAAAGAAAGGGTAGAGCTATACCTCTACTCCCCCTCTGGGCTTTCGTGGCTTGTTCTAGGGTGAAACTGGCCTGTATTTTATTTTATAGTGACAATAAAACCATACTTGGGAAAAACTGAGGGAGAAATGCTGTTGATTAACCTTTCGGCGCCGGAAATATTTTTTTAATTTTAGCACACCCTGTATATAAAATGTGAATAATACAGGAACCAAATACGTTAGAATTATGAAACAAACTGCATTTTGAAGAGAAAAAAAAGGAGAGTATATACCATGTTTA
>Ga0131853_10007818_pt1 | contig 19398 bp, 15 predicted proteins | sample TergutLab28metaG_FD_92764 | JGI IMG/M metagenome (GOLD analysis project Ga0131853, IMG submission 92764) | Labiotermes labralis P1 segment gut microbial communities from Petit-Saut dam, French Guiana - Lab288 P1 (version 2) (version 2) | ecosystem: Host-associated > Arthropoda: Insects >... | reverse complement strand
TGTGGGGGGGGGGGGGGGTGAGGGGGGGGGGGTGAGTGAGACGACGCTTCTTATTCTTTTAAAACATAAAGGTGATAAAAACCGCCGATGTTTTCGACACCATGGGTATCATGCTCGAATCCCGGGAATTTTCGATCGAAAGACTCTAATGCTTTCAGGTATTTTATATGATTGCCACCGCTTTCAATTCGTTCACCCGGCATAAGCAATGGGATTCCGGGTGGATAAGGTACAATCCCTGTCGCGGCGGTTCTGCCGCCGACATTCGCAAGAGAAATCTGCTCCACTTTATTTTTGACAAGATCCTGATAAGCTTTCCGTGGGGTGACAAATGCTGGTGGAAGTTCATTGAACGCACGATTTTCAGCTTCGATTTGTCCGGCTTCTTTGATCTCGGCAAACATTTCATCGGATAACTGCTTGAACCGGTATCCGGCATAGCGATCGGGATGTGCATTTGTCAATGCGGGGAAGATTTCTTCCAGCAGCCGGTTCGCGTCATAATCGCGTTTGAATTCAAGCAGTGCGCCAAGTAGTGTGCCCCACTTGCCTTTGGTTACGCCGATCGAAAACAGTACAAGGCAAGTAAAGTCGTTTGTTTTTTCGTTTATTATTCCCTTTGTGTCTAGGTAAGCGGACAACAGAGTGGCGGGGATGCCATTATTTGAGAGCGTACCGCTACGCTCAACACCGGGGGTGGCAATTGAAACTTTGATTGGGTCAAGCATACAGTAGTCATCATCCAGATCTGAATAACCATGCCAGTCGTCGCCGGGGCGCAGTATCCATGCGGATGGGTCTTCGGCGAGCAGGTTGGTATCGGCGTCAGCGAACGCAACAACTTTTCCGTTTTGGGTCGCGGTATCTGGTTGCCATGTGGTGAAGAACCATTCGTCCTTCCTACTGAAATCGCGGTGATAAACCATGACCTGTTTTCTGAAATCAATCGATTCTTTGATCGCGTTTCCTGTAAGTTCTAAGCCGTTCTCGGCCATCATAGCGGCAGCCACTTCATTGGAGGCAATTAGCGGATAAAATGGAGAAGTGGAGGCGTTCATCATAAAGGCTTCGTTAAAGCGGCCGTGTTCAATCGGGTTGCGACCGTCGCGGAAGTGGATATAGGAAGCTTGTGAAAATGCGGCAAGTAATTTATGTGTGGATTGGGTTGCAATGATGCTCGGACCGCTGCGGTCGTAGTCCACCGCTTCACCAAACATTGCAAAGCGGTCTTTGTAAAGCGGGTTGAAACGCGCATACCCATACCATGCCTCGTCGAAATGTATGCGGTCTAGGCTGTCGCCGAGCAGTTTAACTACCGATTTTACGTGATAAAGCAAGCCGTCGTAAGTGCTGTTGGTGATGGTTGCATGGCTCGGTGTTTGATCGGCGAGATCTCTTGTCAGGTCGCCCGCGGCAATCGCTGCTTTAATTTTGTCCGGTGCTAATGTTTTGCATGGAATGGGACCGATGATTCCCAGATAGTTACGCATTGGGACAAGATAAACCGGTCTTGCCCCTGTCAGGGTGAGCGATTGCTCTACCGATTTGTGGCAGTTGCGGTCAACTAGAACTACGTCGTCCTGAACTACGCTTGCTTCATAAACCGTGCGGTTAGAGGTCGAGGTTCCATTGGTAACTGTATAACTGCGGTCAGAGCCGAACACCTTTGAGATATACCTCTCACTCTCGCCGATCTTGCCGGAATGATCAAGTAATGAGCCCAACTCCCCGACAGAAATCGAAAGATCGGTGCGGAAGAGCGGTTCGCCATAGTAATCAAAAAATTCGCGCCCAACCGCCGACTTGCGAAATGCCGCGCCGCCCGCATGACCCGGAGTATGCCAAGAATATTCATGCAATTCTGCAAATGCGAACATTGATTTTGTCAGGGGTGGTAGAATGGCGTCTATATGGCGAGAGACCGCCGCTGCGATCCGCCCTGCGATGAAATCAGCCGTGTCTTCCAGCGGCCAAACTAACTCGTCGGTAAGCATCATCACATCAGCAGGCAGAGCGACATGTGATTCATTTTCTTGCAACAGAAAAGTCGGGAAGCAACATCCGCGTTTCTTCGCCTTTGAAAAAAGCGTACGGATGCCGTCCGCTTTTTCAAGGTTCCAATCCGCGACAACAGCCAAGATGCTGGTGTCTGTTTCAAAGGTCATCAATGCGTCATAAGGGTTTGCGTCCGTAATGGGCTGAAAAGAATACTCAGATGTGGAAAAAGCGTTTGCAATATTCTTGATTGAATCAGCAAATCGCGCTCTGGCACTGTTTTCGTCATAGATAAACAAGATTTTTGCAGACATTACAACACACTCCTTTGCTATACAACAAAATGCACTAAAAACATCAAACATATCCAGAAGAATATGTTTATATTATACCATGAAACAAATGTAAGTCAATGAAATTTACTCAAACGGCAGAATGTCACTATACCTGTCATTTTAAAAAGGCTTGACATAACGCTTGGATATCTGTATTATTGAATGGCTGCACGCTACCGCGGTAGCGAGATAAAGTGACGAGCTTGGAAAGCCTATATAAAAATGGAATGGTTATTTCCGTGTTGGTGCACTATCGGCGTACTAGCTTCACATGCTACATCGACTGCTAAAAATTCTGAAATGGGAGTTCATAAATGAAAAAACAAAAAATGTTTATAGCCTTACTGTTGCTGATCACAGTGGGTGTATTAAGTCTGAGCGCATGTTCTCAAAATGAGGCGGACAATTTCACTGTCGGTATATTGTCAGGCGCACAAATCCCCGCTTTTGAACTGGGTACGCCAGGATTTCAAAATCGCCTGATAGAGCTTATGGAAGCTGAAGGAAAACAGGTGGAGTTTATATATCAAAACGCGGCAGGTGACCCTGCCATGTCCACGACGATTGCAAATAATTTCGCTTCTCAGCGAGTAGACCTCATTTTCGCACTTGGGACAAGCGCATCACAACAGGCGTTGCCGGTGGCAACAAATGCAGAAATACCACTGGTATTCGGGATAATCACTGATCCAATAGGTGCAGGAATAGTATCTGAGATTTCAACAGGATCATCAAGCGCATTACCGATGGAAACTCAAGTGACTTTGTTGGAAGAATTGCTGGGTGCTGAGCTTAGTGCCGAAAACCGAGTAGCCTTTCTATACACTACCGATGAGCCAAACTCGGTTGCATCCCTTGAGCGGTTGCAGGCGGTTTCCCCCGAAGATACCATCATACCTTTTGGGATACCGGCAAATGGTTTAGCGCATCTTACACAGCTTTTTATTAACATCGCCGCAGATACAACCATTCGCGCAATTTACATACCTCAGGATAATCAAATCACAGGGCAAATGCAAATGGTGCAAAACTTAAACCGCAGCCAAAACCCTGAACGCCGCCTGCCGGTTGTAGTGGCGGACTTGCCTATAGTTGAGGGTGGCGCGGTTGCATCTCTATCTGTTGATTTTGCGGCAAATGGCGCTGCTGCTGCGGATATAGCATTTAATATTCTTGTGAATGACATTTGGCCCGAAACCTTCTATTCACCTACCGCCGCATCACTGTCATTGTACATCAATGCGACGGAAGCCGAAGCCATAGGTTTCACGATCCCAAGCTCCATGGTGGAACGTGCGAACAGGACATTTTAGAGGGAAATAATGACTGTTAACACATTTCTAACCAGTATATATGGAAGTTTAGGTCAGGGTTTACTATATGCCCTTGTGGCTATAGGTGTTTTTATGTCCTTGCGCGTCATGAAAAAACCGGACTTGACAATTGAAGGTACATTTGCCTTTGGTGCCGTGATTGCAATGACGATGCTCAATGGTGGTGCACATTATGCGACGACGCTTATTGTCGCGCCAATAGGCGGTGCCGCCGCAGGACTCTCTACTGCACTGATTCACACAAAGTTGAAAATAGATGGGATTATTTCAGGTTTGCTTGTAACCATGGCATTGTTTTCACTTAATTTATTTGTAATGGGCGGAAGCACAATTTCAGCCCCCCTTGACAGCTTTATATTTGCCCCTTCCAGGGGATGGCTGGTAACACTGGGTGTTCAGCCTTTTGATGCGCTGCTGTGGTCATACATAATTGTAGGGGCGTCAACCCTTGTTGTGGTTATAGCTATCTTGTTTTTCCTTTATAGCACTTCATTCGGCTTGTCAATGCGTGCTACGGGGGATAACGAATATATGGCACGCTCAAACGGCGTAAATACAGACAGCCGCAAGATCTTCTCCCTTGTCATTTCAAACGCGATTACCGGACTTGCGGGAGCGCTGGTTGCACAGCAACAAAGCGGCGCAAATGTTAACTCAGGAGTGGGCGTTCTCATTATAGGTCTTGCATCTCTTGTTATAGGCGAAGTTATAACGCCTAAGAACATGGGAATGCTGACGCGATTATTATTTATCGCGCTTGGGTCATTTATCTACTTTGTCTGCATATCAATGGTAATTGTTTCCGGACTGCTCAGCCCCGACTGGACGCGCTTGCTTACCGCAGCATTTGCTCTAGGTGCATTGTGTGTACCAAAACTGCGCGAAATACTCTTCAAGCAGCGGTTAGAGGTGGCAAAATGATAGAGCTTAGTAATATATCTCAAATTTTTGACAATGGGCTTGAAAAAAATCAGGTGCTGAAATCTATAGACCTAGCCATTGCGGAGGGACAATTTGTTACAGTTATAGGAGGCAATGGTGCCGGAAAAAGCACATTATTTAATGTTATTAGCGGAAACTTGCGACCAACGACAGGGTCAATATTCATTGAGGGCAAAGATGTACTCCGCAAAAGCCGCAGTGCACGTGCGGCTATGGTGGCTTGTGTTTTCCAAGATCCAAATTCCGGAGTTTGCCCCGATCTCACAATAGCGGAAAACATGGCATTAGCCTATTCACGCGGCAAACGACGTGGGTTCAACTGGGCAATACGCAAAAGAGATCTTGCTCTATTTGCGGAAAGACTGGCAGAGTTTGATTTAGGGCTTGAAAATATGTTGCGTAAAAAAGCGATGCTTCTATCAGGCGGGCAGCGTCAAGTTGTGACATTGCTTATGGCGACTTTGCAAAAACCAATGTTGTTGCTGCTGGATGAGCACACGGCGGCGCTGGACCCAAGGATTGCAAAGCAAGTTATGGGCATAACAAAAAAACTGGTTGAAGAACAAAAAATAACAACCATAATGATTTCGCATAATATGAGTGATGCGATTGCATATGGTGACAGATTGATCATGCTTGATAGCGGGGAAATAGTTATGGATGTTTCAGGCGAGGAAAAACAAGCGCTTACCCCTGCGGAACTAATAACAAGATTTGAATCATAGGTACAATGCTACCCCAGCAAAGCCTGATCGCCGCTGAACTCTTCTCCGCTCGCCTGTGTAAATTTTGATATTAGTTCGTCTACAGTCAGGTTCTTCTTGTCATCTCCGGATATATCCAGAACTATCCTGCCTGCATCCATCATAATGAGTCGGTTGCCGTAACGTATGGCGTCACGCATGTTATGTGTCACCATCATAGTCGTCAGCTTATATTTTTCAATTAGACGAGTGCCGATTTCAAGAACCTTAGGTGCGGTTTTCGGGTCTAATGCAGCAGTATGCTCGTCCAGAAGGAGCACCTTAGGTTCCTTCAGTGTCGCCATCAGCAACGTCAATGCTTGCCGTTGACCGCCGGACAGCAGACCGACCTTATCCGTCAGGCGGTTTTCAAGCCCAAGCTCCAATGTTGCAAGGCGCTCCCTATACAAGGTGCGCTCTTTCTCTGTTACATACCAACGAAGACTGCGTCTTTTTCCGCGCCGGTAAGCAAGTGAAAGGTTTTCCTCAATGCTCATGTTGGCAGCTGTACCCGACATCGGATCCTGAAAGACACGACCAAGATATGCCGCACGTTTATACTCAGACAATCCTGTTACATCGACATTGTCTATCGTGATTTTTCCTGAGTCAGGGATAAATGTTCCGGCAACACCGCTAAGCAATGTGCTTTTGCCTGCGCCATTCCCACCTATCAAGGTTATATAATCACCGGCAGGCAAATGAAGCGAAACATCATTGAGAACATGGTTTTCGATCGGGGTGCCGGGATTGAAGGTTTTGTTGAGGTTTTCAATTCTTAACATATTATGATCTCCGCCTAGTTGTTTTAGCCATTGCTTTATTGATTTTTGCGCGGATAAGCGGCAATGTTAATGCAATCGCGACTGTAATAGCTTGGAATAGTCTGAGGTCTGTTGGCGCCATGCCTAGTTCAAGAACAAGGGCAATAATCAGACGGTAGATTATCGCTCCGAACATCAACGAAATAAGACGCGCCCAAAAGCGTCGTACTCGGAAAAGCACCTCGGCGATAATAACCGATGCAAGCCCGATGACTATAGTGCCTACTCCCATATCAACTGATGCAAAACCTTGACTTTGCGCAATAAGCGCTCCTGCCAGACCTACAAACGCATTTGATATCATAAGGCATAGTATTATCATAGCATGTGTGCTCACGCCCTGCGCTTTGACCATCTGGCGGTTATTTCCTGTTGCCCGCATAGCGCAGCCAATCTCGGTTCCGCAGAACGAATAAAATATGGAGCCGATGAGGACAACCACGAAAGCGCCTAATGTTATGATAGAGGCTTGCCGTGTTAAGCCCATATTCTGTAGAAATGTAAAAACTGTTTCTACCCTGACAAGAGCAATATTTGAAGTACCCATGATGCGTATGACCACAGAGTATGATGCAACCATTGTCAGAATGCCTGCTAATATCGGAGGTATTTTCAACTTTGTATGCAAAAGACCGGTGACGATACCGCCAATGCCGCCTACGAGCGTGGCAATTAAAGTGGCAAGAAATGGGTTATATCCCAGACTTATCAGTCTTGCTGCTGTTGCTGCACCGAGTATGATAGTTCCCTCGACTGAGAGATCAGGCATATCTAAAATTCTGTATGACAAGTAGACGCCGATTGCCATGAGTGTCCAGAGCAACCCCAGAGAAATCGCCCCTTGAATTATTAGCATAACTTAGATACATTCCTTTCCTAAAAAATTTTCCGCAAGAACCCACACAAGGGGCTCTTGCGGAGGAATTTATGAGGGTATTGCCTCATGGCTTATTATGGATTAGCGATATAACTTAAAAGTCTTTCGGGTACTGTGATGTTGAGTTGCTCGACCATGTAGCCATTAATGGTGTAGGTATAGCTCTGTGCAAATTGAATAGGCATCGTGGCAGGCTCGTCTTCGCCTCTGAGAATCGTGGCTGCCATGAGACCGGACTGATAACCAAGTTCGAAGTAATTAACTCCCAAGGTTGCGAGACCTCCGACCATGGTCATATTTTCTTCGCCGGGGAATACAGGAACACCGGTATCTATACTTACCTGAGCTACGACTGCCATTGCATCGGCATGCGTGTTATCAGTAGGTATAAAGATAGCGTCCGAACGACCTGCTATCGAAAGCATGTTTTGCTGAACATCCGCAGTAGTAGTGACAGTACCTTCAACAACTGTGAGTCCCAGTGTTTCGGCAAAATCGCGTGCGATTTCCGCTTGATAGACTGAGTTCGGCTCATTTGTTGAGTAAACTATGCCGAGAGTTTGTAAATCGGGTATAAACTCCAGAATTAGATTTATTTGAGCTTCAATAGGGTTCATATCGGAAGCGCCGGTGACGTTAAATCGAGGTTCTTCATTGCTATATACAACGCCTGCACGCTCGTAACTGGTGATAGCGGTGCCGACAACAGGGATTGTTTCGGTCTCGGCAGCAATTGCCTGAACACTCGGGGTGGCGATGGCAAGAACTAAATCGACATTGTTATTTACAAAACGTTGCGCAATAGTGGACAATGTCGGGATATCACGCTGGGCGTTTTGGTAATCAAACTCAGCGTTTATTCCTTCGTCACGCAACGCGGCAATAAAGCCTTCGCGTGCGGCATCAAGTGCATCATGTTCGACGAGCTGGATTATCCCGATTTGAAAGACGTCATCAGCGTCGTTGCTTCCCGCCGGATCGCTTCCACCGCAAGAGGCAAGTAAGCCGATTGCGAGAGCCGCTGTCAAAAGCATTGTGGTTATAATTTTCATCTTTTTCATAATTATCACTCGCTTTACTAGTTTAGTTTATTATTGCGCTAAATAATTAAACTAATTATATCCAGTCAAAAGCTGTTGGTCAATGTGCAATATATATGAAGATTATAAGCTTTAATCACTTGAGTTTGTAATTATGTGGATTTATGCACTCGATGGATGTATGATAACACATTTGTTTGCTTACTTCAACAAAGTATGTTTTTTTGCAAGCACACACCACCCCACGCACCACCCGCACATACCGACATGGGGCAAAACTAACAAACAAATTTGACAACAATTATAAATTTTTCCATATTGACAGATATTGTCATTTTGTATAGAATGAGGGTAACTTATCTGCCCTTGTGTTTTTGATTAACAAAATGCGCAATATATGGGGAGATATGATTTACGAAGGAGGATTAAAGTGAAAAAGACAAAGACATTCAGACTCATCGCAGTGGCCCTTACATTGGTAATGTGCCTGGGCTTGGTGGCGGCTTGTGGAAACGGCACTGCCCCCACAACAGACACAGATGGCACAACCACATCACCAGCGCCGACCGCTGCACCCCCTGCCGATGCCGGACAAGAGGCCCCTATGGAGGCAGCACCACCGGCCGAAGGTGCTAACCTTGCAGACCACATCGACATTATCAATGATGCGACTGACATCACAGTTCTCAACATTAACATCCCCGCTGGAGCCACGGCTTCTACATCCCAGATATACGATCTGATTCAAGATCGTCTGATGGCGAATCGCGGCGGACCAAACTGGCCGGAGCCTCAACTTGCATTGGACTGGAGCAGTGATGACGCTCAGACCATCAGGGTTAACCTCCGCCAAGGCGTATACTTCCATAATGGCGCCCCATTCACGGCTGACGACGTTGCGTTTACAGTCGAAATTTCGCATGCAAATCCAGGTGGAACCGCTTTTGCGAGATGGCGCGAAGTTGAAAGAGTAGACGTAATTGATGATTACACACTCGATATAGTACTTGTAGCTCCGAATCTGGATTGGCGTTATATACTTTCACACTGGGCAACGCCGATTCTGAGCCGTCAGGCATATCTTGACAATCCGAACGATCCGGTCGCATGGGGTTCTATCGGAACCGGTCCATACCGTGTCACAGGATTTTCAACCGCGAACTTTGTAAACCTTGAACGAAATGATGATTATTGGGGTCCTATACCTCCCACACGCAGCCTGACATTCTGGACAATCCCAGAGATGGCTACACGTACAGTAATGCTGCAAAATGGTCAGGCGCAAGTTAGCTTTACAATGGATCCATCTGATTTGGATCTTTTAGAAGCAGACCCGAACTTCACTGTTTTCCGTCATGAGGGATGGTTGTTCACCATAAGCTTTAACTTCATGGGTGACGAAATCCAGCAGTGCCCATACTTTAGGCGCGCTGTAGCTCATGCGGTAAACGTCGATGATATCGCCATGGTTGCCAATGGACAGTGGGCTATGCCTACCCCGGATGGAAATATATGGGGTCTGATTACCCCTCACCGTCTTGAAGGTCTTTCAAGAAGAGAGCATGATCTCGCTCTGGCAATTGACTATTTAGAGCGTAGCGCATATGACGGAAGAAGAATTGCTATGAGGACCGCAGGCGATGGAGCCATCAGAGCTTCAGAACTCGTTCAGATGCAATTGGCTGCAATCGGAATTGACATTGATGTTATAGCCATGGACGTTCCGAGCTGGGTTGAAGCTCACGCATGGGGTCATGAACTTGAAATGTGGCTCTTCTCAGTTGCCGCAGGTCCCTCAGCTATAGGATATGTATCAGGCATTCTTGCTCCGGGAATCGGTACCAACAGATCAAATATCAACGATCCTTACTTTACTGACCTTATCGAAAAATTCCTCGCTGAAGCTGATCCCGCCGCTGCAAGCGTGATTGCTCATGATATGCAAAGATGGCTATATGATGATTTGATCATTATACCTCTTTTCTATCTCATTAACGGAATCCCGGCAGTTAACGGACTTGGCGGAATGCACTTATGGGGTAACATGTTCACTTACAGTCTCCGTGGCATCTACTGGGATCTTGACCAAGCTGCCGAGAGCCTTCGCCCATAATCTAACAGCAAGTTTCTCAAATAACTAACAGTTAAATAAACTGGATGGCATAGCGGCTGGGGCGCTCACAACCGCCCCGGCTGCTATGTGTAGGGTATCGCATGTACCACAGCATCCGGTAACCTGGGAGGAAAAACCCTTTGATTAGATACATTTTGAAACGACTTTTACTGCTGATTCCGGTCGTTATTGTCGTCTCTTTCCTAGTATTCGCTCTAATGGACCTTGCCCCCGGCGACATCACGGCGACTATGGATTTGGATGGTATGACTCCGGAGCAAGTTCAAGCAATCAGAGATGAACATTTGCTTGATCATCCGCTGATTTATCGCTATGGGCGCTATATGTTCCGATTGGTTCAAGGCGACCTCGGCGTTGGAGACTTTAGTGGAATCAGTGTTTGGTATAACTTTATCACCAGACTTCCCGCTACACTGGCCCTCGCAGGAGCTACGATTCTCATCGGCGTGGTGTTTGGAATTCCGATGGGTATTTTCGCTGCAAAACGTGCGGGCAGCTTGGCGGACGCCGGTGTTACCGCTTTTGCAATGGTAGGTATGTCCATGCCAGGATTCTGGCAAGGTATTTTGATGATGCTGCTGTTCTCGTATGTGCTGGGCTGGCTCCCCGCCGGGGGGTTCAACGATGGGGTTTGGAGCCTTATCTTGCCTGCCACAGTTGCCGCGAGCACGTTGCTGGCGGCAGCCGCAAGGCAGACCCGCTCAAGCATGCTTGAGGTTTTGAAATCTGACTATCTTCGCACAGCGCGGGCTAAGGGTGTGCCGGAAAGCGTCGTCATCAACAAGCATGCACTTAGCAACGCACTAATCCCCATCGTCACGACGGTCGGTGTGAGCGTTGCTATCTCGGTTGCAGGTACAGCTATTATTGAATGGGTGTTTGCATGGCCGGGTGTTGGTAGGTTCATTGTTACCTCAGTCAATGCTCGTGATGTTACATCTACCACAGGGGCCGTCGTCCTGACTACGGTAATGTATGTTCTAATACTTCTGCTCGTCGATCTTGCTTACGCCTTCATCGATCCGAGGATTCGTGCGCAGTATGTTTCCAAATCCAGAAAGTGGGGCAAGTCCGAAACGATTGAGCGTAAGACCGAGACTGTCTCATTTGAAGAGGCTGCCGCCGAAGCTCCAATTGCACCACCGACAGAAAGCCCCGCTACTATGCCGGTGAAGAAGGAAGTCTTTGACGATCTTATGCAGGGACGATCGGCGCGTGCTCCGGCATCAATAAGTACGGATGCTCCTGAGATGGTTGAGACTTCAAACTTCGTCTCGTTTGCGACAAGGACGGAAGCCGATATGAAGGAGCTCAAAGAGCAGTTTGCCGCCGCTGACAAAGATGGCGTATCGGCTACTCGCAAGCATCGTAAGCGTAGCCGAGGCGGGGAAGTTTTCCGCCATTTGCTCCATAATCCGGGTGCACTTGCGGGTATGATCATCATCGCTGCTTTGGTGCTGATGTTCATCGCTTCACAGTTTATACCGTGGGGTGCCGTCACTGATCCCAATGTACCGTATAGATTCTCGCCTCCTAGCTGGCGATTCCCATTCGGAACAGATTTCATGGGGCGCTCTATATTTACACGTACGATTTACGCCACTAGATTCTCATTGCCAATCGGTATCGGCGCGACTTCAGTAGCCACGTTGTTCGGCGTGTTTCTTGGCTCGATTGCGGCGTATTACGAAGGTTCCGCAGCCGATGAAATCATAATGAGATTTTCCGATTCACTAGCGTCAATTCCCGGATTACTCTTGGGCATGGTTATCATTGCATCGCTCGGTCAATCCATGATGAACTTGATCATCGCGATCGGGGTGGCCGCCATACCGTTCTTTGTGCGAATGGCACGTGCTTCTGTGCTGACGATCAAAGGCAACGAATTCGTCGAAGCGGCGAGAGCGGTGGGATTGGGTCACTTCAGGATACTGTTCTCACAAGTTCTGCCAAATGGACTTGCGCCGATCATTGTCTCGTTTACAGCGAGTTTGGGCATGGCTATCCTTATATCGGCGGGTCTGTCATTCCTCGGATTCGGCGTTCCAATTCCTAATCCGGAGTGGGGTTCACTCGTCGCCGATGGCAGAGCAGTTATTCGTCACGCACCATGGGTAACGACGTTCCCGGGGCTATTCATCATGCTTACAGTCATGGGATTCAACCTGTTGGGTGATGGATTGCGTGATGCATTCGATCCTAAGCTTAAAAAGTAATAATAAGTAAAATCAACGGTTTCTAGTAGGGTGCAGATTTCTGCACCCTGCTGTTTTTTGTTTTTTGAAATTGATAAACAAAGCCCTATTCAGTGCGCTTTAGCTTTGGGTTGTTGTTGCTGGGCAAACAGTAGCCCAAAACCTTGTTGCTGTTCATACAGCTGTGTGTGAGCTTGTGTTCTTAACAAAAGTTTTACTTGCTATATTATTCAAACTGGCGTAAACTACGTGATGTGAATTTGGCAATACAAGGGAGTAGAGAATTTGATGGATGGCAGAGCGATAGGTGTCTTTGATTCCGGACTCGGAGGGCTAACAACAGTAAAAAAACTTTCTGAAGTCCTGCCTCACGAGGATATCATATACCTTGGAGACACTGGAAGAGTGCCTTATGGTTCACGCTCAAAGGAGACCATAATCAAGTATGCCGGGCAGGATGCGGCATTTCTGGCGGGATTTGACATAAAAGCGATGGTAGTTGCATGCAACACAGCTTGTTCCTGTGCATATGAAACATTGGTTAAAGCTTATGAAATGCCGGTTTATGAAGTTGTCAACGCACCTGTGAAAGCTGCTGTCACGAAGACAAAAAATGGAAAAATTGGAGTTATTGGAACGGCTGCAACGATACAAAGCGGAGTCTATGAGATGGCTATCATAAAGGCTTCTCCCGGGTTAAATGTCTATTCAACAGCATGTCCGCTCTTTGTGCCGCTGGCTGAGAATGGCAGGACTGATGCCATGGATGTCGCAGCGTTGACGATAACAGAGGATTACTTAACTGGCTTAAAAGAAGCGGGAATTGATACATTGATTCTGGGATGCACGCATTACCCATTGCTGCGAGGTGTTATTGCAAAGGTTATGGGCTCAGATGTTACATTGATTGATTCAGGTGCTGAAACAGCGAAGATGGTTGCAGAGGATCTCTTTGAGCGAGATATGCTTGCAACGAGGAACGAAAACGGTACGATAAGGTATTTTGTTACCGACAGTATTGTCGGCTTTTCCAAGCTTGCATCCGGATTTCTTGAATCTGAAGTCAAAGGGATGGTTGAGCAGGTTACAATAGAGTAAGCGTAGAGATATATAGCACACTCATTGTCCGGGATGAATAAGGCAAGTTGCCGTGGCGTAGCGAAGATCTATAGGAGACGATGGTTTAGATGAAAAAAGTTATGATTTCGATTAAAGGTTCGCCGATTTCAATGGATGGTGAAGATAAGTCCTTTGAACTGATGACAGATGGTGAATATTCAAATGCAGATGGAGTTTCGACATTTTCATATATTGAAAGCGAGTTGACAGGTCTTGATGGAATGCAGACAACATTCAATGTCGAACAGGATAGGGTTGTATTAAGCCGTGGCGGTGGAATAAGTGGGGATATGATTTTTTCAGAAGACCAGAAGCATCATTTCTTGTACGATACACCATTCGGTTCTATATTGATGGGAATAGATACACACAGCATAAAGCAAAATATGAGTGATGATGGCGGCAGTCTTGAAATTTGTTATGATATAGAAGTTGATAATATTTCGGTAAGCAGGAACTTGTTTGAAATAAATATCAAATCATGTCCGCAATAAGAATGGAGTATGGGTTTGAACATTATAGAGATTGCTAAGTTGCAACTGGACGAGCTAATCAATAAGGCATGTGAAAAGGCGCGTATGGTGGGTGAGTTGCCCGCAGGTGCGCCGCTTTCAGGTTCTGTAGAGATTCCACGTGATACAACGCATGGCGACTATGCCGCGACGCATGCACTGGCAGCGGCTAAGGAGCTTAAACTTTCTCCGAGAAAAATCGCGGAAGCATTGGTGGAGCATCTTGAACTTGAGGGCAGTTATTTTCGCACATGCTCAATTGCCGGACCCGGATTTATTAATTTTTTTCTGTCTGAAAAGTGGTATATCGAGGTTTTGAAAATCGCAGAAGAAATGGGCGAGAGCTACGGCGAGATCAATGTTGGCGATGGAAAAAAGGTGATGGTAGAGTTTGTTTCGGCAAACCCGACAGGTCCGATGACAATCGGCAATGCTCGCGGTGGTGTGCTCGGTGATACCTTAGCATCTATTTTAAGTAAAGCAGGATATAATGTCTGGCGCGAATTCTATGTCAATGATGCAGGAAACCAGGTTGATCTCTTCGGTAAGTCAATTGACGCTAGGTATATGCAGCTTTGCCTTGGTGAAGAGAACTATGAATTTCCGGAGGATGGGTATTATGGTGATGACATTAAAGACCTTGCCTCATTGATATTTAATGTTGAGGGAGATGCGCTCAAAGATAAACCCGAAGCGGAACGAATCGCAAAATTCATAACCTTTGCAATCCCGCATAATATTGAACTTATGAAGAAACATCTTGAACGATATCGCATTCATTTTGACGAATGGTTTCCAGAAAGCAAGCTGTATGACTGTGGATATGTCGCAGATACTATAGAACTTCTCACTAAGGGCGGTCTTATTTATGAAAAAGACGGCGCACTTTGGCTCCGTAACATGGAGCTTGGCGCCGACAAGGACGAGGTCATGCGTCGTGCAAATGGATTTTACACTTATTATGCTGTTGATATTGCCTACCATCGCAATAAACTTGAACGCGGCTTTGAAAGGGTAATTGATGTCTGGGGAGCTGACCATCATGGACATGCTATCAGGATGAAAGCATCTATGTCAGCCGAAGCACTTGGTGTTGATGGAAGCAAGTTGGATTTTCTGATTATGCAAATGGTTAGATTGACTCGCGACGGTGAAACCGTTAAGGTTTCAAAGCGTACCGGGAAGGCGCTTACACTCAATGATCTTTTGGACGAAATTTCAGTAGATGCTTGTCGTTTCTTCTTTAACGCGAAGCCGGACAGTCATCTTGAATTTGATCTTGGACTGGCGGTAAGGCAAGACAGTGAAAATCCGGTTTATTATGTGCAGTATGCTCATGCGAGAATTTGCAGTATGATAGCAATGCTTGCCTCAGAAGGGTATAGTGTTCCTAAGTTTGAGGATATAGACGCCGGACTTCTAAATTCCGAGGCAGAGTTGGAGCTTATTAAGCAGATTTCGCTACTGCCGGAGGAAATTAAACTTGCCGCACGTGACTACGACCCATCACGAATCAATAAATTCGTTATCGAACTCGCGGCAAGGTTCCACAGGTTCTACAGTGCCTGCAGAATAAAGGGAGAAGAGCAAGACTTGCTGTTAGCTCGGTTGAAGCTTGCGGATACGGTCCGTGCGGTTATAAAGAACTGCCTTGACATTGTTGGAGTGGCTGCACCTGAAAAAATGTAGCAAACTTTGTTAAACAACAGTGGGGTTATATCCGAAATAAAAATATTTAAGGGGCAGATGAAAATCTGCCCCTAGGTTGTTAGACTGTTATTGACCTTTAGGTAGACACTGATTAAATCCGCCCGAAGTAATCAGCGTTTACTTAGGAGGTTTGCCGCGTCCTCCTCCTCTGCGACGTTTTACATATGATTTCTTTCCTTGGGTGGCTTCGAGAGGTGGCTGGCGATTAGGTTTCATGGTTTTTTCAACCTCTCTTATTGGATGCTCCCTTATATGCTGATGGAAATTCTTCTTGCTCTCGGGCGAATGGCGGAAATCAGGATCGTGTCTTTGCCCTTGGTGACTGTCACGATTGTCACTTCTGTGTTGCGATCCGGAAGCATGAGAGCGACCTTCTTTTGCTGATGTGCGCATTTGTTGAATAACAGGTTTGGGTTCCTGCGGAATTGATGGTTTAAATCCCGCCTCTTCAAGTTTTCCTTCGTCTCTTGCCGCAATATACTCAGCTCTGCGTCCCTTGCCGCCCAGAACATCAAGCTCGTCAAATGTAAAGGTTTTCAGAGTTGTGTCAAAACCATCCTCAAGACGCACTTTTACATTGCCTCTAAGCAAGTTTACGCTAGTAACCGTGCCCTTGCCGGACGGGGTTTCGACGAAGGCGTCTGTCTTTGGAGCTTTCTTTACGAGATCTTCGTATGCATGTTCTTCGTATTTAAGACAACACATAAGACGACCGCAGGTGCCGGAAATCTTTGTGGGATTTAGCGATAGCCCTTGCGTTTTTGCCATTTTTATCGAAACCGGGTGGAAATCAGTGAGGAATTGAGAGCAGCAAAAAACTCTTCCGCATACACCAAGCCCTCCGAGCATTTTTGCTTCGTCGCGGACGCCTATCTGGCGCAACTCAATGCGTGTTCTGAACTTTCCGGCGAGATCCTTAACCAGTTCTCTGAAGTCAACGCGCCCTTCTGAGGTGAAGAAGAAAAGGATTTTATTTCCATCAAAGCCATATTCAACATTCACAAGCTTCATTTCAAGCCCGAACTCATCTATTTTCGATTGACAATAGTCAAATGCGTCTTTTTCTTTATCTTTACCTTCTTGTGCACTTTTTTTATCATCGCTGGTTGCGACCCTAATCACCGGTCTGAGCGGCTGAATAACGGCGCTGTCATCTACCATGTGATTTCCACTGGCGCACTCGCCATATTCAAGACCTTTTGCGGTTTCAACTATAACATGTTCACCCTTATTAACGGTGATTCCCGCCGGGTCAAAATAATAAACCTTGCCTCTGTTGTTAAAACGGATACCAACTATTTCTGTCAAAATAACTCCTCATTTCATTCCACTTCAAGTAAATTAGCGCATATCATCGCGGATAGATGACCGGTGGAGACATTTAATTCAAGCATGTCGCCTGAATTTACTAAAACCTTCTCCAGATGGGAGAGCGTTTCGGGTTTTATAGCGTAATTGCCGTTCCTGGAAGATCTCAACTTCGAAACAGCTTTATCTCTCGCTGTGGAGAGAAATTTGTCGAATGCAGATTTATCCAGTTTTTCAAGTTTAAACATGAACGATATAATAGAAGCATTACCGTTTTCTAAAGCAGTAAAAAGCTCCTCAGTCATGTCTTCGGCAGGTTCGTCAGCCGCCTTCATTTGTGACTCAGCCCTTATCTCGACACAACGTGAACGTACTGTTTGCAGCAATGCGGCGGGATTCTCGGTATTGAGGATGAATACAGCATGTGACGGTGGATCCTCCAGAAGCTGCAGGAAAGCATTTTGAGCAGCTGAATTCATGAGATCCGATTCGGCGATGATATATGCTTTCTTTTGGGCTTCATTGGGTACGATAAAAGCGTCCTTTTTAAGCTCGCGGATTTGGTTTACAAGAATCTCACGCTTATCAGGAAGTTTTGTTATCACTGTGATATCAGGATGGATATCACGTGAAGCCTTGTCGCAATGGATACAGTTTCGACAGGGTTTGTTGCCACTGCGAGCTGAACACACCGCCGCCATTGCAATTAACTCTGACTGTGCACCCACTACGATATATGCATGGGAGAGCCTGTTGCCGTCAAAGAAGTTTTTTTGTTCTATGTTTTGTTTATGCATTGTTAAACCGAGTTCCTGTTTTCAATCACTTCGCCCTTTTGTTTATAAATACTGTGGGCAGGGACAAAGCCGCGGACGAACGACAATGGATATATAGTTGAGCCTGCCCCAACTATGCTTCCGGGGTTTAAAACTGCATTACAGCCAACTTCAACTCCATCACCTAAAATCGCGCCGAATTTCTTCAGCCCTGTCTCAACTTTATTGCCTTCATATGCGACAGTCACAAGAGAACTGTCACTTTTGACATTGGAGGTAATCGCACCTGCGCCCATATGTGCTTTATACCCCAATATTGAGTCACCAACATAATTGAAATGCGGGACCTGAGCATTGTCAAAAAGTATGACATTTTTTAGTTCTGTTGAGTTACCGACGACTGCACTACAGCCGACAATAGCGAATTCTCTGATAAAGGCGCAATGCCGGATATTTGCGTCCTTGCAGATTATGACAGACTTTCCAATAGATGCTGTCGGAGCTACTGTAGCGGTTTTATGAATCCATACATTGCCTTCTGGATTGTCGTATTCATCACTGCTGAGTCCGGCACCGATTTTCTCTATGAACCGACCTATATTCGGGAGGACTTCCCATGGCAGTGAGTACTGCGTCAGAAGGTTCCATGCCAATGTATGACCCGGTTCGAATAGCTTATTGATGAGTAATTTGTCCATGTTTGATACTGTGTCTGTCATGTAGTGTTTTCACCTAGTTTTCTTGATAGATATTTAGCATTCAAAGCATGATATCATATTTGAATGATATTGACAAGCCGTGACAGGTATAGTAAAATGCGTAGGTAAATTTTGCGTTACTGTTCAGATCAAACCTGCGGCGCGGCGAAGAGACTGTGGTTTTCAATTTCCAAAGCGAGTTTGTGCGCCCATAAGTACAGTACGGAGTCTAATTTTTGCAGACGCACATGTTTGAGCGACGAAATTGTGAAAATACAGGTTTTGAGCGCAGGCGCACACGAACAGTAACAATTTTGCTTCTGTAGCTCAGTTGGCAGAGCAACGCATTCGTAATGCGTAGGTCGTCGGTTCAAATCCGACCAGAAGCTCCAGCATAAAAGTGCTTGCCGTCATTTTGATGGCAAGCACTTTTGATGTGTGCTCGGCATGAGCGATAACTCGGCGGTGAAAGTCCGCTACAGGCTTGGCAGTAGGAACTGTTAGCAGAGGGCAAGGGTGTCCATCGTGAGGTGGAATCTGAAGGAAGCCTAATGCAAACCTCGCCCTGACGAACAGAAACCACATAAGGCGATTGCAGTACCACTATGCGATTGCGCTATAAAGAACTTCACCTGTGTTGAAAACTTCCTCAACGAACCCGCTGGGGTCTTGTGTACGGTCGAGTAAGATAGGTTCTATCACTGTGCTCACATTCCTTGTGAGCTTCCACAGCAGTGCAGAATCTTTTAGCCAATCTCCTGTGTAACCATCGAAGATGACTGCAATGTCAATATCACTGTCCTCTGTCGCATTATCTTTTGCATACGAACCGTATAGGATAATGCAAGAGGGGTTT
>Ga0131853_10007817_pt1 | contig 19399 bp, 12 predicted proteins | sample TergutLab28metaG_FD_92764 | JGI IMG/M metagenome (GOLD analysis project Ga0131853, IMG submission 92764) | Labiotermes labralis P1 segment gut microbial communities from Petit-Saut dam, French Guiana - Lab288 P1 (version 2) (version 2) | ecosystem: Host-associated > Arthropoda: Insects >... | reverse complement strand
TGCACAGGTGCACACGAGTCGAGAAGCTGCAATAACATCTTGAATGCACAGGTGCACACGAGTCGAGAAGCTGCAATAACATCTTGAATGCACAGGTGCACACGAGTCGAGAAGCTGCAATAAAATCTCAAAGTGTTTCTCCTGAAATGTTAGCGATTTCATCTCGTAATGTTTGTTTGAGTGCATTTAAATCTTTAAGGCACCTACTGTTCACTTTACTTTTCAATTAACCCTACAGAAAAGAATCAGGTGCCGTTAGGTCCGATAAATGAGGCTATGGCACATCACTGAAATGAGAAATCACCCGCGCAGCAACAAATGACGAAGCGCAGCCATGCTAATCAGTGCTGTGTGGAAAGTAGCACCATCCTGCTGAAACCACCAGTTATGGTTTGGTGGAAGCTTTGGGGCTATAAATTCATTGATCATCTTTGTGGAACATTGCGATGTGATGGTGATGGTTTATTTGTCTTCAGACTCAAAGAAGTACAGTCCTATGACCCCTCTGGACCAACCAGCACATCAAACAGTAAATGGGTCATAAAGGGGGTGGTGGTGAAGTTCGTGAGGATTTGCAGCTCACCAGTATCGGAAGTTATGCTTATTAGCTGTGTCATGCAAACCAAAATGTGCCTCATTACTCATCAGAGGGTTGTTTGGCAATTTTCAGTCAATATCCCGTGAAACTGACAAAAAAACCACAAGCGTACCTCTTTGTCCCAATCAATCAAAGCATGCATAGTTTGCAATCTGTAGAGAAGATTCTGGTCACTATGCAGTATGCGCCATACACTCTTGTCAGATATGCCTACCGCTTGAGCGAGTATACATGCAGACTCCCTTGGACTGAGGCCAATGGATCCCAACACTTGGGCAATGTTCTTGGTTGTGTGAACAGAGGATGGCCGACCAGGTGGCTTCTACATGAAACAAACCTTCTTCACACCATGGCCTTACCTATCAATGGACTGCACTTGGAGATAGGACTTCCAGCTGATTCAGTTCACGGCAAAATCTGCGCCGAGTCTCTGTGACGGACCCTATCCAAATAGTGCATTTCACAGCAAGCACACTTTCTCTAACTCCCCATTGCTTCATGTCGACTAACTTTAGTTCAAACACCTGTACGCAATAGTACATAGCAAAGACACACATATCAAATTTGAAAGTGCTTTACTATTTCTGCCGCACACTGCATGTTGTTCCGACTTTGCACACCACATTTGTCTTGATGTACATTTACTGCAGGTGTAATGCTGCAAACGTAATCACCCTACAATTATCGCACAGCACTTATAAATTACGTTTACTTTTATTTCATTAAATAATCACCTAACTAAAAAATATTCAAAATAAGATACACACATCTTAATATCTATACTGTTTGTTTTATGTACCCACAAATTGCATGATGAGAATTTTGATAAAATTAATAAACTATATTTGAGCTCCATGAATAACTATTACCAACCGAAATGAAATTCAACCCCAACTTTTATTGTACATACCTAATACTAAATACTATCAAACATCATTCCGTAGTTTTGAAAATGAAAAACACGAATTCACACAACCTCCCCACTATGCAACGTTTCATGAAATTTGTGCAGAGAATTTGTGAAGATATATAATTTACACACAAGACAGGAAAATGTAAGTCCAAGACCTTGAAAATAGTCATAACATTGTACCTTGTTATCTCACAGAAAAATAGTATGGTTGAGAAATTGCCAACCATAAGACATTATCTCAATAGAGATAGTGCCAACAGCTTGTAACACATGTGATGCAATACACTGAGATACCACAGAACAAACTGCACAGATGGGAACAGACATATTGGCATTTTCTTGGGCAATATGCCACGCACAGAAGATCACCCAAGAAGACTTAACTGCATACAGTTACCATGAAAGTTTCAAACTCTATAAATTGTAAACATATTTCCAATTTTACATTAATGGATGTCACAATCCCTCTAAGCCTCATGGTGACGACCACACACCAAACACAAGTAGTACTGCATGAATACACAATGTTTCCAACTGGTAAGGGCATTTACTGCTGAGCCTAATCTACAAACATTAAAACCCTTGTTTATCCTACAATATCAGTATCCATTCCAGTACAAAGAATTTACACAATATAAGTTTCTCCAAACATTAACATAACTACATCAAAGTTAATTTCAACAAATAAGCATGTTTAGTGAAATGTTTATTATTCAAAACTGGATCCACATTCTGATGTTAATATTACAAATAAGAACCCCATCTGTTACAGTAAGGGCAAGCACATTTTTCATTACAAACACAAGAAGGCCATTCTCGCCAAAAGCAAACAGCAAGTAAATCCCCTAACCCCAGTGTAAGGTTATATACATTAAAGAAAATGCTCCATATTTTTCCCTCATGAACATTTTTCAAGTGCAATATACATGAATTTTGATCTCCAACATTCAGACTCATTTGTTACTATGATTCCTCTTAATGTACAGCCACCTTGCAGTGCTTACATGACCAAAAAAAAAAAAGTGAAGTCAATACATGACAGTAAAACTTGAAGATTGCAGTCTTTTGGGATGTGATTCCATGTTGTTCAGTAAAGTGGTACCAGAATTTGTAAGTGTCATATTGTATCCATCTTCAAGGTAAATGAATAAAGACCCTTCTACCCTGAAGATGGAGGAAGAAAATTTCAAACTTTAATACCTGTCTACTAAACTACAAACCATCACAGCCCAGAGACAGTAAACTGTATGGTCACTTCCATAAGAACCCAAAATCTACCACATTCCTTACATAATTAACATGTGACAAAATAATTAGTCCAGTACATGCATATGTCGACCAAAAAAAAAGATAGTTCCCTCCATACAGTGTGTACTTAACAACGAAATACATCATACAAATCACATGTTGACACATTTCTAGAAAATGCTTGGAAAAACTGCACAAGAGAAACCTTTCCCAGAAACATTTACCACTATTTTGTAAACCTAAATATATGTTATAACCAAAAATGGAAAGGAGTCTTCATGTGAAGGACATGCCTTAATACTGATCTTGCTTACAGAAATCACCACAAACAAAGCAAAATATAATTTACTTAGACACAATGTACCAAATATTGAGACAACTGAAAAACAAAAACAACAACAAACTGAACAGATGACTGAAGTTCTACTTCCAGCAGAGGCTGATTTTTTTTTATCTCCACTATGTCCACACTTGTTCTTGAACCCAGCTAGCCTCCTATGCAACATACACCGAAGATTCTCTCTCCACAATAAAGTAAGTGCAGCATGATGCTGACCACTAACATCTGTATGGTACAGAGGTTAAGTATGCATGGAACTTGTACTGACGAATACATCTTCAGGGTGTGGTGTCCAAATACAAGGACAACTTTACATTTAATCTCATGCATTAATCACAAAATAATCACATTCATAGTATTAATTTACAGCCATACTTACAGACAAAAATTCTTCAGTCCATACTTTTAACATCACAGAGGGCTGTAAAGTAAAACCATTAATACATTATTCTACACAATTAACACAGAGTTCTGAGGAGAATTTGTAAATTTTAATCCAATACTGATAACTTCCATGCTTCAAAATCTGATGTTGTTAATGTTATATTTAAGTAGCAAATAGTGGGCCTGGATAGTGTAGCTGGTATAGTGACCGCTACAGGCTGGAAGATCCAGCGATCAAATCCCATTGGGCACGAGATTTTCAACACCCACTTACAATGGCCCTGGTGCCCACCCAACCTACTATAAAATGGGTACAAGGTTCCTCTCCTGCTGGTAAATTCGTCTGGGCATGGTGTTGACCACCCACCCCCATCTAGTGCTAAGGCTAAAGAAAGGGTACAGTTATACATCCACAACTCCTCTGTGCTTTGATAGCCTGTTCTAGGATGAATTTTACCTTTGCCTTTTTGAAGTAGTGTAAATTTACAATCCAACAATTACATGCAACTGACCTCATGGTTTAGCATGCCTGTTTTGTGCATGAATGATCACAGGATCTGATTCCATAGGCATTGATCCTGTAACTCACACAGCACTTCCATCAGTACAATCAAAATCCTTAATCAACACAAACATTTCTCAACCCATCAGGTAAGCTTACCATCCACCCTCATTCCCCACTTTAATATTATGATATTCCATAGCTTCTATACTGATTTTATAATCAAAACTTCCAATTCAGTATCAGGCTATTTACTTAAAAAAAATTATGCCTATAAATTAACATCACATACATAACCATGGCTTCCTAATAAATGCAAATTTCTCCACCTTTCTACACAACACGGACAAGATGCATTGTCAGAATACACCCAATTTGGGACAGTACATGATATCTCCAAAAAGATAAAAAGTATGTTATTAAAACATGCCATTGCACCCACATTCCACATGAGGCTGATTTTCAACATCAATGTTTTAGGTGTTTTAAGCGTTTTAAACTTTAACTATTTTACTACACATTTTTATGACTGAGGAACTCCAAGAGTGTTAAAAAGTTGTGCACTTGTGGTTTAACTTTTAACTGTTTCAATAGACATTTATATACACTTTACTGAAGGAACTGCAATGATAGTCAAAATTGTGCATCTGTTTTTAACAAACTACAGTCTTATAACAAATGGTCAACAAGTGCTTATAATCACTTGATGTACTGCGAAGAATTCTCAGTTAGATAGGGATCCATAATGATGGTGTCTGTAGACACCAAAACATGTCAGATCAGTAACTAATATGTGACTTAGTGCATAAAGTGTGGTATGTAAGTGTTGGTTAATAAATGGAGCTCCTATTACTGTTACAGCACACAACAAGCTCATTCTGCCTTTATAAAAAGACTTATAAAGTGGTACTTGTTCCCTTCATTAATAGCAGATACTTGAGATTTTTCTACAATTCACTCTTCTTCCAACAATTACTTATCTTCTTCTGAGGAAAATGCAGTGTTCTAAGTTGGCATGTGTGTCAAAAAGAGGAAGGAATATCAGAAAGATGATTACATTAAAAATCAACCTTCCTACAAAAAATTCAAAATGGCAAACAGAGGACAAAAATATTTTGACAAGATTACAAGGAAAAACAAAAAAACAAAAATAAAACTATGCCAATTGTTAGCAACACTGTAAAACAAACCACATCCATATCCCTCAGTGGAAACTACAGTGAATGAAAGAGAAAATTACACCCTACATGTATATCCAAGCATCAAGTGTTCAAGACAACTTAAAATGAATTCATCTTTTTAGCCATTAATTTTAATTTTAACAAGTTAAACTATAACATCATCTCAAGGCTCATGAAAAATAACTGATACTTGATATTTTTAGAGATTTTGAATAGTAAATCTTAAAACAGACAACTTTAAAAAGCTACATTACTAATAAAAGCACAATACTAATAATACTCATAAATTTTAAAAAATCTGAGATCTCGCATGAAGTATACGTACTGTGTTTCTACTGTTACTTTTTAGGCCTGGATAGCAGGTAGTTGGAAAAGCGACTCACTACAGGCTGGAAGGTCCAGGATTGAATCCCAATGGGGGTGAAATTTCCTGTACCCATCCCAACCAGCCCTGGGACCCACCTGGCCTCCTAGAGAATGACTACCAGGTCTTTCTCAGGGGTAAAGTAGCCAGGTCATGGCTCTGACCACCCACCCCCATTTAGCGCCCAGGTTAAACAAAGAGTAGAGCTATACCTCTACTCACCCTCCGAACCTTTGTGGCCTGTTCTAGGGTGAACTTTACCTTTTACCTTTAATGTTTCTTTCTTCATCAAATTTGTATACACAGCCTGGTGATGGTCTGTTAAGACTGAAACATGTACATGCAGCTCACTGTTACATAAGAAATGTACAGTTGCGTTTGACAGTAACTAACGTATCGATGAAACATACTATAAACGCAACAAGACGTCCTCCATTAGGTTAAAAAGCAGAGATTATACTATTATCATCAATTTTGCTCCTGAATATTATTTCATTAACAATTTACATAAAATCAATCATCTGACTCACAAAGTAACTGTTACTTCATTTTCCAGCATTCAGTAAGAAGGCAAAATTACCTGGATATAAGGCTGAAGTGTTTTAACGTTCCTGTAAACTCTAATATGTTTTATGCAAGTATCTTATAATTGACAAGTAATGCTGATAATGAATAACTGCAGCATTAGACATAAGATCAAGAATACTCTTGGTCCTGGCTATTGGAATTATCTCTTCTACAACCAGTTCAGTATTTCCCACAATTCGCGAATATTTACCGAACTTTTGAGTTCTCTCCTGGCCTACTTCGGTAGTCGCGATAAAGTCCTGCCTCAAAATTGGTCAGTTAAATCCGTGATCTACCAAATACGAGTTCGTTACATCGACGGTATACTGACCTATTACACACTTCCTAGGCCTCCGCACCACAAAAGTAGTTGCGATGGACTTTTCTGACTTCACAGACCTTTGAGTAAGTCCACAATCAAAAGGCTTATGATTCAGAGCTCACAGATAAGGGGCAGCTTAACATACCCATTCGTGCAACTACAGCTGTTTACTAGTAAAACTCATTACAAAAATTACACAACTTAAAATAAAGCTGTACCTCAAACAAATCAAAAATCAAAACAATCAGTTGTACGTACATCTTCAAAAATTGATCCTACGTTGGCAGTAACCAACAACACTGGTGTGCTTTTCCCCGCCATTAATTCCAACTATTTTTAACTCTGGCACTGCATTTCACAGAGCTTGAGACTCTTGCGCTTCATAATTGTCAGACTCCACTATTTAGTTCCAAACTATCGGGATATAACAGCATACAAGAAGGCATCACATTATTTTTTTTCGGATATGCGTCGCTAAACAAATTCTCCGCCCTCAACCGCCTGGTAGCTACTAGCCACGCCTACTTCTACAGACGTCAATGGGATTGGGGAAAACGTGGATAGCGGTAAACATTTTCAGACGGCAAGAAGCAAATTTCCATGCATACAAATGCCATACGTCGTACATTTATGTCTACCGTAATTTCATTTGTCATTTGCAATGAATGACAAAGTTTTTCAAATTCAAACTTTTGAAATTATATTATTAAATTATCACGATATCTTGAACGTTTTCTTTCCATGATCTTGCATTGATTTTACACCTTTTATGCGCTCACCGCTGCCAACATTTTAAAATAAATGCACTTAGAAAATAAACCAAAATTTTGCCCAAACGTTTCTTTCTACCATATTTTTTTATTTATTCATTCATTTATTTATTTATTCGTTCATTTATCCATTAATGCTCTGAACCTGAATGGGAGCAGTCGATATAGAGCACAATACTACAGATGAGGGATTATCATACGGCCCCAAATCCATTTCAGAGGGTTCTATTTTCACAGCATGAGAAGTAGGTATTCTGTGCTAGGGGCTGCGTCACGGAATGAAGTGGCCAGAGACTATGTGAAGTGGGAGAGACGCGAGGATGAATGTGAGCGGATTATGACTGCGGGAATTGCACTGCCATTATCTCATAAAATATAATTAATCGATGCTTAATTAGTGCAGGTAAATATTATATTAAACAGACGCAGAACATTATAACTTTGTACCTTATTCATGTATATGCGTAGAAAATTGAGAACAATCAACTATTGTATGAAACACAGGCTCTTGTCTTTTAAAATTTTCATTACGTGCATTGTGATATAATTATTACAAATTAACCAAAAACTGCACACACTTTAATATTTACATTTACAAAACTCCTACATGCCTCGAGCTTCACTGGCCCATCGTCAGGGAATGTAGCTGCACAAAACAAAACACGAGGCCACACTTTAATGTCCAACAAACGGAAATGTGGTTAAATAATCAATGTATGATTTACAGAGGCCAAAATGTACACTGAAATTATAAAATATTAAATTACAAAAATTTAAATTATAAAAAGGATAAAAATGTAAAATATTCGGTCGTCGAAATTGTGTGTAAAAAGACGATATAAGCCAGGTTAAAATACGATTACAATATAAATTACATAAAATTAAATTCCAGTATTATAGCATATAGAACGATAGTTGCAGTACATACCAATAATTGGAGCGGCCTATAGATGCTGAAATGTGTTCACGGTACTAAGGTGAGGGACTTAGGTTGGAAGACAAGCGTACGGTTCTAGATAACTTTTGGGGTGACTTAGTATGAAGTTCAAATATCACCTACTAAATCGGGTTACGTTCTCCTGTGGAATCGATAGTGTCGTTGGAAAGATGGGTCTATTCATGTGCCGAAATACAAGTATTTTCTTGTTACAGAGGCTGAAAGGAAGCATGTCAGGTGACGCGCGCGATTTCAACAACATGGAGACGTGTGCTGTCATCAAGTTTTTTTTTCTTGAAAGGCAAGGCGCAGAAAGAAATTCACGCCATTCTGACAGAAACTTTAGAGGAATATACACTATCGTATGCCACCGTCAAAAACTGGGTGGCCCAGTTTAAACATGGTGATTTTTCCACCTGTGATGCGCTTCGTCCTGGACGACCCAAAACAGTGACCACCCCGGAGATTATTGATCAAATTCAAGAGCTAATCTTGAAAGGCAGCCGGATTTCTGCTAAATCAATAGCTGAGCAACTAGGCATCTCACGTGAGTGGGTTGGGTCCATCATTCATGAAGATTTGGACATGCGAAAGTTCTCCGCGAAGTGGGTCTGAAGTGCCTGAACGCAGATCGAAAACGCCAACGGTGCCAGTCGTCTGAGAAAATTTGGAATTTTTTCGACGCGATCCAAATGATTTCCTGTCGCGATTTGTGACCATGGACGAAACCTGGTTATATCACTATGACCCGGAGACAAAACAACAATCAATGTAGTGGCGGCATAACGGCTCACCCCGCCACCAAAAACTTCGGAGTGCAAAAATCCGCTGGAAAATTTCTCGCCTCAATTTTTTAGGATCAAGACGACATCCTCCTCATTGATTATCCTTCAAGGGGCCAAACTATCAACGACGAGTATTACTGAACTCTGCTGGTGCAATTGAAGGACATTTTGAAGGAAAAACGCTGCGGGAAGTTCACCAAGGGCGTCTTGTTCCTGTACGACAATGCCCCGGCTAACAGGACGCTTGCAACCCAGAAGAAACTGGCCTACCTAGGCTTCCAGTGTCTTGATCACCCAACCTATTCGACTGATCTGGCCTCGTCTGACTACAACCTGTTCCCTGGACTGAAAAAACAATCGAAAGGTCGCAATTTTTTGTCCGACCCGGATGTCATTGCTGCCGCAGAGTCCTGGTTGGATGGAAAATTTTCTGATTTTTTTTGAGTGCCTTGCCAAAGTTAGATCAACGCGCTAAAAAGAGTATTGAGCTTCGTGGGGAATATGCTGAATAAATCTCGAATTTGATCGATGTAGTTTGTTCCCTTCCTGGTCAGGCTAAGGACTTATCAGCAACCCATCATATTGTTCCGCAACCATTATGTTGTGTTGGTAGTGCGAGTGCATATAAAACTGTTCAAAGGGCATTGGTAATGGGCCTTTGTTAACTATATTGAGTAAGCTCATAGTAGTATAGATGGGTCCATATTCGTATTTGTTATTTAATGTACGTAACGTGTATGTTGATTGTGCGCCGTTCTGTTTTGTACATCTCCTTTTTTTTTTTTTAGCTATGTTTTAAACTACGAATTTTTGCCCAACATAAAATTTACAAGTAGCACATGTGAGTTCGTAAATCCCACTATTCATATATTATTCCGTGTTATAATTTATTTGTGGTTTTGTAAAGTAATATGTAATGTTGGTACTTGGAAGGTAATTCTTACTTCGGTCTCTTAAATAAACTGGTAATCTTGTGTTCTAATGGACTGTAATATGTAAACGTCGTCCAAGATTCCGAGTTTTCGGTTGTAATGCTATCTCGGTCAGGGTTGTGTAGCCTTTGTTGTAAATGTTAGTTTAATTTTGGCTTAGTGTAGGTGGAAAATTATTGGCTTTTGTTATGTGTTGTATTGTTTGTTGTCCATTCTTTTTTTATTCGCTCCATTGAGAGAAGAAGTGAGTGCATGCGTGTGATATAATATCTATATGCAGCCATTTTGTTATGTGGGATGGTTTGAGAAGAAACTGATATTTGTATCGGCGTCAGTGGGTTAAGGGTACGAGTCAATATCAGTCTTGGATTCTTCTCGGATGAGTATTAAATCTAAAAAGTATGTTTGTCCGTTATCTTCGTATGTTGCACTAAGTGTAATGTTTTTGTCAATTTTGGTTCATGTTGGAGATGATTTCAGCAACGATCTTTGTTGAATCACATACAAACAGGATGTCTTCTACATAATGTGTATACAGCGTTATGTTCTTAGTCTAAAAAAAAAAGACGCTTTATGTATTTTTTATCATTAAATTTTATAAATATTTCGAATATTAAACTCGAATTTGGTGAACCCATAGCCACTTCTTTCGTTCGTTAATACATTTAAAAATGTAACATGGTTCTGTGAGAGGAACTTTTACATTAGGTATAAAATTTTGTTTATTCATTGTGTTTCGATGTTTCTTAGTTTGAATAAGATTTTGGAATATTTAGTACCACTTCGACAGGGACGTTAACAAAAATATCTTTTATATTATATGTGAAGAATTTATGGTTTTTGTTAATTCTAAGATTTGTTTGATCGTTAGCCAAATTAATTGAATTAGAGATGTTATATTGGTTATTAAGCATAAGGTATTCACTTACTAGAATCGTAGCCACTTTGTGGATGTTGCGCTGATACTGTTGAATACAAGCGAATAGGAATATCGAGTGTAAGTAGCTTAAGTTGTGCTTTCACTATTGGGGGTGAAGGTGTCCTTTGAATCTAGTACTTTATCCGTATTTATGCATTTTTGTAACGTTTGATGGATTAATTTCTGATATTTCTCAGTGGTATCTTTAGCAAGTGTAGAGAAATTATTGGCTGCTAGGAATGCTTGAATTTTCCCCGTCTGGAATTTTTAACTGATGTATATTAACCAACGAAAGGAGCAGCTATTGGTTTATAACCACTTTATATAAGTTATTGTAACAACCGAATATTTTATGTTTTTATACCTTTTATAATTTAACATTTTTTAATTTCAGTGCGCATATTGGCGCCTGTAAATCATACAGTGATGATCGCACCACAGTTCCATTTGATGGAGATAATAGTACGGCTTCATGGTTGTTTTGTACAGCTGCATTCCCTGACGATGGGCGAGTGAAGCCCGAACCATGTAAGTGTTTTGTAATTTAAACATTAAAGTGTTTGCATATTTTGGTCTAATTTATAATATATGTGCCTGTTTTATCACCTTTTTTTTCCCCATGGTTAAACATTAGGATATGTAGACAAAGTGACAGAGAAAATCTGTAACACTTGTGCATATCATAGTGCCTGGATGCAGGACCAGAGGTAAGATTTGTAATCCGTGTTGGTAGGCACGGGCATAAGTAGTAATCTGTGGGCACATGTGAGCCTGGTGGTAGGTAAGGAATGGCATGGTTCAGGAGAGTTGGTGGTATGTTGGATCGGACGTATGCACTTAAGTTTGAGAAGAAGTTGGATCGGACGTATGCATTTATGTTTGAGAAGAAATTTCGGGGGAAATACGAAGGAACGTTCATTGCAAAATGGGGTAAGGACATTTCAGCACTGAAACTTTGTCATTCCGCTGTCAGTCAGTTCAGTTCACAGGACGTTAAGAGCAGAATGATTATTCGTGCGGCCGTCACGTTATTCTTTTAGTGTCCATTAAAGGGTCTCAACATACTTTGAAAGTTCACTACCATGCGTCATTACAAGTCCTTCGGTTGAGTGTTGTTAATATCGCTGACACCTCACAAGTTCGCACATCCCTAATGTTACGGAATTGAGAAGTACTGACGTATGGTGGCGTACGGCTTAATATGTGTGCGAAGTTTGTGAAGATCGAAAGGCAGTTACGACATGCAGCATAAATAGAACCACACGAGTTTTGTGTTCCGAATTCGTTCTGTTTTTACATAATGTAAACTTATTATATAATACGTATGCTACTAGCTTTTATTTCCTCGGCTGTGGCACGTAGCGTTCATCAGACCTTAGTTAATCGCTACCCTTTCGTCACTGTTTGTGAACATGTACCATTCTGAAAAAAACAAAATATCCAAACAAGCATGTCACAAGAATACAACTTGTTGCTGGATCAGATTCATATGAGCTTTGTTGGACAAATGCAGCAGCTGCACTAAAGGATCCAAGCAAATTTAAATTGTGTCAGTGATTGTGTCCAATACTGCAGCTGCTTGGCTTTACTGCACAATTGCAATCATACATGACTCAGAAAATGGTCTGTTATTTATTTCAGTTGCTTCACATTCATATGAATTTATAATTTTCATGTCTGTAACCCAGTAGTATCATTATGGTTTCATTCAATGTGACTTCTAAGTCTGCTAGGTACAAACATTTTAGAAGAACCCACTGCATGCTGATAATTTACTGCCAGACTGCATAGCATAACATCCCAGAAGATAATGTTTTATTCAAACTTGTGGATACAAGGGTCTCTGTGCAGTAGTGTTCTGTTATGTATTTTTTTAAGATCAGAATGTTTGTGTTGGGTTGAATAAATGTAAATAGAATCTTAATACAGTGAAGAAGAAACCAGTCCCTGCATGATTTCTAGGAGTGGAGGGGGGTGGGTCACTAATGTATAAAATAGTTGCAGATTGCATAATCCAACTCAGTTAGGTCTGACACAGCATGGTAGTAGTTTCATAGAATATAATAGTATACAACATATTAGCTGTAGCTACAGATTGGAATAGTTTATAAGACTCAGGACTTTTGCATCTTAGAAAGAGTTTCCTTTGAAGTTATACTTGATTTTCCTCAAAGTTGTTGGGTTTGTTGGTCGTACTTAGTTGTTGGTAGTTCTCATGATTGTCAGAATATTTATTAGAGTCTTCTGCATGCAGTGTGGTGTAGATAAAACAAGTTTATTGGAATATCCAGCTGCCATTACATGCTCTGTGCTTAAATTTGCATCATTCGTAGTGACCATCTGTGTTTCGATAGTGTTTGGCCATCAGTTAACAGCAGTATTTATTTAATGCATTGTATGTCGTTATTTTTTAAGCCTACATTTATATTAAAATTAAAATTTAAAAACCAGTATTACATGTTTTGTTTGTACTGTCCTTTATTGGTTATAAATCTTCAGTTATGTTACTCAACATTATTGATAACAATCAGTTAAAAATGGCTTAAAACTATATCCTCTCTTGTCAGATTATACTGTATGTTTTTTGTACCATCTACATACCTGTGCTTTATCCACACTTCCACTTGCTGTAAAATTTCTCGATCACTGATACAACACTGTGCTCTACAGTTTAATGTTACTGTGTTGCCCTTCATACTGTTGATTTTCATTGTCCTGACCCATAATTTTGCCTCAGTAATGTTGGTAATTATATACATTTTATTGTCTAATATTAATTGTGGTTATTTTATTAGTGGGTCCTGATGTCTTGTATTTTGGTATACATGATACATTCTTGCAGCTCATGTGCTACATATTAACTGTGGGTGTGTTGTGTCTCTTGGTTACCATTATGCAGAACTGTATGTACCAGTATATATTGTCTTCACTGTGATGTATATTGGGATCCCAGCTATCTTCCTTTTGATTTTTGATTACTTCATCAAACAGCGTCTTTAGAGTTAAGTTCTTTGGTTTATTTAAGATATTACTTTTCTTTTTGAACTGTGAGTGTATGCATGATACTTCCCATTGACTTTTAATAAGGGGCCCTTATCCAACACTTTTATGATCTCAGTCACATCCTTTCTAGGACCAAATTCATGGCTTGTTTGTAATGTGTTTTGATGTACTAATATGGAAACTATGTTCTTCTGATTAAGGTATCATACGTTATTGAGAATGGGTGAAAAAGAACATGGGTATGTGTATGTAAAGCATGCATCTTCTGCATATATAAGTAATTGATTGAATCCACCAAGGAAAGATACATTTGTCAACTACTTTTAAACAATTTTAATGTTTGTTGTGTTATGTAAGGTAAGTGTTATGTGTAACCAGTAGGGTCAGTACAAACCAAAATGTTAGTTGCAGAATAGGATGAACAAATAATGACGTACAGCAGAACATCAAAGAATACAAATGCTAACAAACAGCCAGATATTTACAAGATTATAAGCTTTTGTGGTTGTGTGGATGAGGTATCAGTTCTTGCAAGTAATTCTGTGTCACTGTGTATTTCGTTCCAATGTTTATGTGGCAACATAGTGGTCTTGTCTTCAAAGGTAAAAATGTCCCAAGAAGAAGAAGAATACATTGTCTCAGACTATAGGAACCAAATACCTGATGGTGCAGCATTTCATCCCAGAAAAACTGATAACCTCAGTGTAATGTATGGCTGTTAGGGGAACATAGATTTTTTACTGTGAAAATGTGTATGACTGTTGAATGGTTATGAGATGTATAAAGAACATCAGACATTCTAGTGAACTTTATGTATTAATACTTTGTCTTACTATTTGTATTTTTATAAAATGCTACAATAATTCTTTGAATTGTTTGTTTAGCAAACTACTGGAAAAATTTGTGCATGGATTATAAGGAAGTTGCCACTGAAACAGCTGAAAATGCATGGCAGAAACCAATAAAAGCAATGTTCATTTGTAGTGGTAAGTTTTATTAACCTAATTTTTACGAACTTGATTTAGCCAGAGCCCTTAATGCCTTGAGAGGTTACTGGTTAAAGACAGGGGGAAGGTGGGGCTCTTAACTGGACCCACATCTTGAGGTTGGAAGGTTGTTTAACCAATATTTGAGTGGCATTATAATGGGATGAAAACACCATGATGTACGTGTTGTGGCTATAAAATAACCGGACTGATGTTAGAACACTTTTTATTCAAACAATTACACAATAGAAATGTTGTCATTCTCAATGTACTCCCCTCCCCGATCCCTACACCACTCCATGCGAATCTTCCACTGTTGTCAGTCTCAATATACTCCCCTTCCCGATCTCCGTTGCTTTTGCCTTTACTTCATCTGTGGACTCGAACCTGGTTCCTTTCAACCCTTTAAATGCCGAGTTAAATCCCATCTGTAAGTCCCAGTTCACCGAATTGTTCTGCGGGGTATTTAAATTTTGCGCATGATATTCGAAAAACCTGAATATTTCTAGAACTAAGCGGGATAAATTTGTGAAACAAAAAGCATTTTTTGGGAAAGGAAACAGACATTGCTCAGAATAACTTTAAAATGCTATAGTATCCTTAACTGCATAATGGAGAAGATAAGTTTCTAAACAAACTTGTAAATATCCATGTTCTTTTACTTACATTGCGATTGAGGCATCAACTGTTGGTACGGAGGGTGGACGAATAGATGTCTTACAAGTTGGTCTTTGTATGGTAATCTTCAAAACACTTTCAATCAACGCAAAGCGCCACGTCACACTTGACACATCTGAATATCACCGTTCGCTTCACGCCCCCCACTGAACACACGCGACATTGCCATTTTGTGTTACTGTGGCCAGGCCAGAGCTTATTGTGATGTGTGTCCAGTCTTCCAGTGTTACTAGAAGCTGAGGCTGGTCTCCGTACAGGCATGGATGGTCGTGGCTCATGCCCAGACCATGCCAGCATCTCTCTGATAAGGGTGAGTCAAAAATCTCTGTGTGAGATTTTCTTCCCACCACATGAAGATAAAAGGATGTAACTGTTGACAATGGTCAGGTCCAACAGGTGGAAAAAGAGCTTTTTTTTTCCACTTCAATGTTCGATGGCTGGCCGTGTAGCTATTGGCCATCCTATCTGCATTATCAACATGCCCCATGTGACGGTTATAATCCGCCACAATTGCTGGCTTTATCGCATTCCCATGTTCATTGCGATAATTGCCTTCTCTGGGTGGATCGTGAATGTTTGTCAGGAGGCACACTTCTCTCTTGTCCTTCCACGCCACAGCTGTCAAGTCACCCCTGGTCCTTACTCGAATGTCACCACGTTTCAGTCTCAGTGTCTTGGGTTTGAGGTCCTTGGGCATGCCCTTTCTATGTAGTCTCACAGTCCCACACCAAGAAATTTTTTTCTGGGCCAAGTCATCAGACAGGTCAAGGGAGAAGTTGTCCATGTACAGTTTATGGCCAAATCCTTCTACACCCCTTGTCAAATTAGTCACTGTAGCGTGGGTTGCTGTCAGGTGTTGTGCTGCTCTTTGTCTGTCTTTACTGAGGTAAACATTCATGTCATATGTATATCCAGTAGAGTCGCATAGTTTGAACATTTTGATGCTGAAATGTTTGCATTTTTTCGGGATGTACTGTTTGAATAATATCCTTCCTTGAATTTCACAATGAATTCATCTACTGCTAAATGTTCAGAAGGGTTGTAAAATTTTGAAAAGTTCGTCCTTATAATTTCAAACAAGTCTCATATTTTCCACAGTCTGTCATCTGTCCTGTCAACTCCATTCCTATTATTGTCCGTGAAATTTAGAAAGTGTAGTATGTGACAATACCTAGCACATGCCATCGTTTGTCCATAGAATGGAGTGTGAAGCTGTTCCATTTTTGTCCACTAGTCCTCCAGTCTGTCTTGAACGGTATGTCCCATCTGTAATGTCAGAGCCAAAAACGAAAACATTTCTGCTTGTGTCACCTCACGTTGGGGAGAAGGTCCGTCTTCAAAATTGTCTAAGAACTGGTGGTAGTAGCGATTCATCTCCACAACCAGCAACGTAACAATTTCTGCGAAGAACAGCAGCAGGACGCTAAGTGGAGTGGATGCTGGGGTTATGTGTGCAGCTTCACTGCTTTTCCCGTTGGGGGCCCCAATAAAGTTGTGCACTAAGAGCCTTCAGGGTTTAGGGGGCAGTGTCCACTGAGAGGGTTGCGGCTGTTGACCTGCCACATTACCAACATCATCCTCATCATCAGAGCTGCTGGTGGAATAATCTGGACTTGGAGGCTGTGACAGGGAAGACCATCGCGAAGGTGGGCGTGGCTCTTCTTCTTCCTCCGACTCTTGTGTTGCGTGATATTTATCCTCGTCGCTGTCTGAATCCATTACGATTTCTCGTGTTTCATTTCGTAACTAACTGCACAGTACGTTTTCAAGACTTATGACACTTATGCATTCATGGCTAATTAGGGTCTCTTTGGTAGCTGACTAAGTGCTTACACACAAATATGACACAGGACTGCTTTCATGAGTGATTCAGTGTTGAGACATTGTGCAGTCAGATAGAAAGAGAGGGCTGTCAGCGTTGCCAAACGAAGGTCCACTAAAGTAGAAGTTAGCATTTCTGGCATTACTAGGTGATGCTACTATAGTGGATGTTAGTCTTTAAAGGGTTAATGTAAACTTGATCTTTGGAAAAAAAAAAAAAAAAGTCACATGGAGCTAGGTAGGGTGAGTGTGGTGGATGTTCCAACACAGTGATCTTGTGCTTTATCCAAAACGTCTTGACAGACAGGGTGTTGTGTGCCAGCGTGTTGTTCTGGTGAAGAACCCATGAGCTGTTCTTCCACATTTCAGGTCTTCTTCTCACCCGTTCACAAAGGTTTGTCAGAACCTCCTTGTAGTAGACCTGGTTAACGGTCTGACTTTCAGGCACCCAATCCACCTGAACAATCCCTCGGATGTCAAAAAAAATGATATCATTGCTTTAAGTTTGGATTTGATCTGCTGTGCTTTCTTTTGCCTTAGTGTACTGGGGCTCTTCCAGTGCATGGATTGGCACTTACTTTCTGGGTTGTACTGAAAAAAAACCGTGATTCATCACAAGTTATTTACATTCTCTAAAATGTTTGGGTCATTTTCATTGTTTTGAAGAATGTCAGCACAAATGTTTTGTCCTTTGAAACATCAGTAATGATTTACCAGTCGACATGACTTAATGTCCTGGAGGACTTGAATCTTCAAGTCATAATTACATTAACGAGACAGTGAAAGAGTGGCTTAAATTTAAATAGCACTTAATTATTCAGTTTGTGATTTTTATCATCATGTTTTTATTTAATAATTAAAATGTACAAAATTTTAATTTTATATGTTGTGTTTATACAGCAAAAAATCCTGGTTACACCCTGAGGGAATAAGGTTATATATAGGGTGCTGGAAGGGAGCATGGTGCCGGGATGAAATTAGGCCTGGGAAGAATTACTCTGCAGGAATTTCATGTTTATTCCTCTTTTATAATTAGGGTGAGTTAATCAAGGAAATTGTGGTAGGGGGTGGGCATCGCACATAGCATGCATGGGTAGATGAGCAGTGGACATGAAATTTTTTCCATGGATCATGAAGGAAGTGAACTACTTGAGAGGCCTAGACACAGATGGGAAGATAATGTTAAAGTGGATCTTAAAACATACAGGATGTGAGGTTGTGAACTGGTTTCAAACAGGCTTAGAATAGTACCCAGTGCCAGGTTTTGTGAATGTCATAATGAATCCTCGGGCCTCATGAAAGAGAGGTATTTTAAACCAACTGAGGAGTATCAGTTTTCCAAGAAGGACCTGCTTCATAAGTTCATTCATTGAGTTTTGTGATTAAAATACTAATTATAGTCAATTGAGAGCTTATAGTTAATGTAATTTAACAAGAACTGTTTTGTGACGTAGCTCTGAGCTCAAGTTAGCCATTGTAGTTGTACATTACTGTTTCATGTTAAACAGTACCATAGTTAACAAACAGTTAACTATGAAAGTTTGATATTGAAATAATGTACAAGTGTGAAAGTTTGTACTTATAATTCCAAGAGTCCACAGACTCCTTTCTGTGTCTGAAACAGGAGTCTCAATAAACTCATGAAGACTACAGAGAATGGGATGTGCATGCAAGACGTATGGTAAGAAATTTACTGGCATTTTGGCTGAACATGTTGCCTTTATATTCAGCATAGAATATGTGAAGTCTACTAATCTGACAGTGTATTTCTCCTTCCCCCAGTTTTATAGACAAGCAATCCTTTAAAACTATGAAAAAGTGTTCAATTTTACCATTTTAAGGTGATTCATCTCCATTGTGTTGACATTATCACAAGAATAATATAATTCTGCCTAAGCGTAATTCTGTTCTTACAGGTTAAGAACAGCCGCATATTTTTTCTAGCTAAATTAGCCATTATCAGGCTGAATGTAAAAAAAAAGAAGAAAGAAGGTTTACAGCTGCAATTAACCTTTCGGCGCCGGAATTTTTTTTAATTTTTCGCACATCCTGTATATAAAATGTGAATAATACAGGAACCAAATACGTTAGAATTATGAAACAAACTGCATTTTGAAGAGAAAGAAACGGAGAGTATATACCATGTTTA
>Ga0131853_10007816_pt1 | contig 19401 bp, 13 predicted proteins | sample TergutLab28metaG_FD_92764 | JGI IMG/M metagenome (GOLD analysis project Ga0131853, IMG submission 92764) | Labiotermes labralis P1 segment gut microbial communities from Petit-Saut dam, French Guiana - Lab288 P1 (version 2) (version 2) | ecosystem: Host-associated > Arthropoda: Insects >... | reverse complement strand
TTGTCCTGTTTGGGTCATTCCAATAATAAGTACCAATTGTTTTTTACATACGGTTGTAGCTCCTGATGATTGGTCTAGATATGCCCGAAACATGTAGAGGTTAATGAAATATACTAAGAATAATTTGTGCATCGAGTTGGTTTTCTTTACACGACTAAAGCGAGATGCACGGTCAACAAAACATAAACAATTTTCCTCAAACATTTTTCGGTAAAAATTCTTGACCATCTTCAAGGAGGAACGGACAATGTTGTAATGTATGCGGAAGAGGTCTGTTTTATAGGTCACTGTCTAAATATCATTAAAAACAAATATCAAAATCCATCAGTTTATGGTTAAATAGAATATAAATTTATTTTATTTAGTTTCAATATTTGTTACATTCCACATGGCACATTATGAATAATTTCTCGTTACATTTTTGTTTTTGATGCAAAGAAACTTTACTTTATGATTAAATAAGTAATTAATAGCTAAATTTAATGTATGACAACTTAGTTTCTTGTTACAGTTTACCATTTAACATTCCAAAAATAAATCTGAATTTAGACAAATTGGACAAAGACATCTTGAATGTACTCTGAAAGGACTATTATATGAGGTCGAAACAGGGACATCAAGGACTAACTCGTGATGAATGATGATGAACATATGATATTTATGTATTTATGTGTTAATTTGTCCTTTTGCATATTTTGTTGAATCAAATACTCGTCATTAATTTTATATTTATTCAACCACATACTGATCTTAAGGATTTTAGTATTTTAACTATAATTATGTTCAGACACCGATATACAAATTCATCTTTTTCGCATAATATACCACATATGTTGTGTACGTCGATAGACTTGCTAGCTTCTTGAAGATGGACAAGAATTGTGACCGAAACAAGTAGGAACAGTAAAAAATACAAATAATGTGAAACAAGCTGGTAATAAATATTGTACGTGAGATAATCTGTGTTTTGTCTTCGTAAGTATTCCTCACTTTTAATTTTATCTATCGCTTGAACCATAGAAATGTCGGTTAAAAATTATATTCTACGTTTCATTTTGTGGAAAAGGGTCCTAGTATTTTACAGACTTTTCTTTCTGCAGTGCCTGAAACAATGAAAATCACTTCGTCAGAAAAATATCACCATGTTCAGAAATGCATCTTTTCTTATTTGAAGATCCCATATTGTCACACGTCATCCTGTAACGACAATTGTATTCCGTGGTGCAATAATACAGCATGTACTGTTTGTTGAATACGAGCAGTGCAGTTTGATAAAAGCAGGTAAAGAGCCGCGATACAGGCCCACAGGGTTCCAGAAAGTTAAGGTTCCCAGATTACATGACAACGCACAGGATGGTGGTACGGTTGTCAGCATTAAGCACCGGCCAGCTTTACCCCCAGGAAATACTCCTGGTACTCATTTCTGTTAGAGGCTCAGTCGACCACTGGGCCGTAGTGCGATCGGAGGGATTTTATGTGAATAAAAAATTCCAGTGACACCAACTGGGATCGAACCAGTGACCTTCCGATTTGTGGCACAGCACCTTAACCGCTGTGCTACCGCGGTCGTCTAGTGTAGTTTAACAAATGTTGAAAATTACTTGTTAAACGTCGGCGTTCTTTATTCGAAGCTATCTTTGTATGTTCAAATTTTTGCTACATTTGTTGAATATACGCTTTGCAAATTACTGTTATTCATTCATGTAACTGCGAGCATTTTGCGAGGTTATGTACTGTACTGTTGAACGGTTATTTTGTGTGGATATTTAATGGAGGGATAACATTCTGTCACGCTCACACTCACTGCGTAGAGTTCGTTGGTCTGCTTCGTGTATCTGAGGGCAGAGGGGATGGGGCGTACACGTGCAGTCTCAACTATGTCAGTGGGTTACCATACAGGTCATATGAATCTCGAGCTCCAGGTCATCGACACTGCAACGCACTTCAGCGTGCCTTTAAAAATTCGAAACCAAGTGTTTACTCCACTTGCCGCCTTGCTTAACACAAAATAATTTCACATTTTTTACACATTATGATAATTTGCACCGTATAATTGTTACAATAAACAGGAACTTTTTCCCTATACAGCATTAACCGAGAGGTCTTACTAATGCAAGCACACGGTTCTCTGTGAGGTACGAAACAATCTTCATATACTGTAGATATTTACTTTATTCTGCATATGCTAATGGAAGCAGATGCTGATCCTCGCAAGAATATTTATGAAGAACATTTCTTGCCTCGTGTAATCCCTTGTCATATTTCACACATAAAATGTTGCTTTTGACTAAACCGTTTAAGGGGCAGTGGTTACCACGTGTACATTCATAATTAATATTCAAATGCCTGCATTTATAACCGCCAAGTGTGCTCCGTACATTTTGAATGATTCTGAAAACAAAGTGGAGGTGTTGCGAGCTATAATTTAATTTTTCATGTTATGTAATAGCCGGTCCCATTGGCCGCGCATCCTAAGGCATAGATCTGTTGCCGTTTGCCTGCTGATACTGTGGGTTCGAATCAGGCGGGGGTATGGATGTTTCTTTGTTGGGAATATTGTGTATTTTCACCTATAGGCCTCTGCGACGTACTGATCACTCGTCCAGAGGAGTCCTACGTACGGTGTTGCGTCGTTGTGTGTGATCTATACCAACAAACAAATCAAAGTTCCGAGGAACACAGCTCTACCCAATCAATCAATTATTATTCTAAACAATAACAAACACAGTAATCCTGTTAACATGAATTGGAACCCGACCAGTAGAAGACCCATATATCCTTGCAGGACAAATCCTAACAACACTGTACTTCATATACTACATATCTCAAGAATGAGGAAAGTATGGCCTAAATTGTGCAGTAGCGCAACAGGAAAAGAAATGATTTATGTATGTTAGTTTTATGTCTCAAATACAAGTACTTCACTAACCATTATATACCTATTCGTAAACAACGATCCCTCTAATTATACCAAGAATCAATTACATAACCCTCAGGAGTTACACGTGTTATAGTTTTACACACGAAGTTGTAAATGGCAAGAAGCTAAGGAGGGAAGAAAATTTAAGTCGGGATGGAAGAGGAAACAAGGATACAGACGTAGAAGACAACCAAGAAGGAAAATAGGATGACTTTTGGAAGTTATAATGAGTTAAAACAAATGGATGCACGAAATAGACCAACCATTATAAATGCTATACAGTGCCACTGCTTTCTAAATGTGAACGATGCAGATGCTAGGAAACTACAACGTCTCTTCCACACCAGCAGTTCGAGATGGCGGTGTTATTATGCCTCCCACCCCACGTTCATCCCACCTCCCACTGTGCTATAACTGCAGGAACCCAGAGGCAATGTGCTAAAACTTTGTACGCCCTGTGAGAAGGTAATTGCGAAGATGAGTGCAAGAAGGAAGCATGTGATGATAGAGATTTCATTTGTGTAAAATTAAGATAAAAATGTAAGTCATCAGGACTGGGGAAGTTAAAGTCACGGTTTTTAGGGAAATGTCACCGTGTAATGTACTGTGTAGGTACTGACATTTTGCCTCCATCTTGATGATCGGCCTTGTATACGTAAAATTAACCTTTACCCTACCAGGGTGATTATTTAAATTTTAGTGCAAAGTTTATGAAAAACGAGAGTTTTGTTCGAACAGAAAAAGTTAAAATTATGGAATTAAAGTTATTTTTTAAAAATAAAACAGACTATATAATATGTCTTTAAATTCTCTTAAGTTTGATTGTTTTCTAAATACACAAAATTAATTTCTAGGGATATTTTTCTACGTGCGTTCGCTTTCGTCAGCGCAGGTGTTTAAGTGTTTAAGCACCCTATGGCGTATGGTCCGTCATCAGGTTGCTGTGTTTTGTTGCATATCCACGTGGCATAGTTGGGTGAATCTGAATTTTCACTGTAAATGTGGTATTACCACTATGGGGGCTGCATGAGGCAAGATTTTGATTTTGATATTTCTTTATGGTCAAAGTAAAGGTAAAACTGTTCCTGTACACGTCACGAAGGTATGTGAGAAAATGAAGGTGTGACTTTGCTCATTCCTATCTCGACAGTGGATGGGGGATTTGTGTTCAGCTTCACAGGTTGATCGCTTTAATCCCGGGGAAACAGCCTTCATTCTTATTGCACTGTTGGGCGGGAGGACTTGGTGAGCTTCAGAGCCAGTCTGGACACTCTGGAGAAGAAAGGAGTTTCTTACATCTGCCGGGGACAGAACCACAGTCCCTTGTTTTTTAATATTACATACCTAAGATTTAAAAACACTGTGTCGGTAACGATCCTTAGAAGCTGTGGCTAGTCAACATGTTGAGGTCTTGGATTACACTGCAGCGTGAAACTGATCTAACCAATGTTCATGACACCCAGCAGGAGGCATACCCTGCACTTGTATCCGGTAGTTGCCTTGTAATTGTGGTCGGTACACTGGAAGTCCTGCTTAAAATGTACGTAGTTTTCCTTAATTCCCCTCAGCAAACTCCAGGATTATACCTCCATTAAGCAATGACGTCATTCTCCGATTTTTTTTTCAATTTAACATTCTTTAACCACCCAATCATTCAGAGGTACATTTCTCGGTACTGACATCGTTCGCTAATGCACAAAAGTAATCTCCGTGGTTTGATTCCCTCCCATCTCTCCAACCCATCCTGTCAGTAAAATTTTCATTTCCACAGGTTTCAGAGTGACGATGCATTCGTCTCCCTTGCTTCATCTCAGCGCTCTATACAGCGCGGTATTAGTTGGCTATAAATCACTATGTCTCTTGACACAAATTCCCCCTCTCCAAACCGTCTCTTTCTTTCTCTCTTCGCTCTTGTTTAATCTTCCACTCTTCCGGCTGCTATAAAACTTTTGCTCAAGACATGAGGAAGGCTTCTAACCGGTCTCTAAAAAATGTATATTCCTGATAAAATGGAGCATTGAGCGGTGGCAGCCATCTTCATTAAGAGTGCTTTGCAAGTGACACAAAATCAGAACTAACTCCATGGGACGGATTTCTTCTTTAGTCGAGAAAGTCTGTGTATTTAATGGGATCCGAAGGTGTAGGACATGTGTACGACAGCCCAATACAGGTCTGTCTTCCGAGTCAAATGAAACCAATCAATAATATTATGTTAAATGCTCCGAGCATCGCGTAATATGTGTCAATAATTAGCCAACAAGATGCAAACCAGTTCCCATCCAGTCACGTGCACGACAGGTAGCAGTAACGGTCTCAACAATGTCAGTTACTGTAGATGCAATGACATGAGCTCCTGATGATGGGTGGAGATACCACCCGAAACATGTAGGGCAGTTTGTAGATATAAACAAACTGTATGTAGTTGCATCTTGTATAATTATTGACACCAATCAATAATCTCCAATAATATTTCTGTAAGATTATTGTAATATCATCCTCTCATAACCACTAAGCCTTCCAAGTGCTCTCCTTACGTCAGGTTTTCTCACCAAAACCATGTACACAATTTTCTGTTTCCCAATGCGTGCTACAAGTCTCACCCGCCTATTCTTTCTCGATTTTATCATCTAAATTTGGGCTAACCAACATCAGGGCCACGGACAGACCGCGGCCCTCAGTCACCTGTGTAGCTTCAAAAATACAATTTGTTTATAAATAACGGTATACAAGTTAGTACAGTGTGCATCCCTTTTTGATAAAATGCGGCCTTCTGGCGGGTCCATGTGAATTAAATGACCCTCCTCTGGCTTGAATTTGACCAGTCCTACTCTACAGAATTATACCACGTGTTTGACGAGTGTGCTGATTTTATGCTCCTGAAAAAGAGCACATTTATGGAAACAGTCTTGGCGTGATTTAAAGTGATTTGTGAAGGCAATAATGAAATTTCAAAGCAGAGGTTTTAACTAGGAACGCCTGGAATGCGTAAGACTTGACTGTCATGTTTGGTTTCAAAATTCCATGTGAATGCTAACATAATATTAGACGAGAAATGTGAGGTAAACCAGGGAGACAGCACAACCTGAACATATAAGTATATTTTTTGCATTTTGCTAAGAACAACGCGTAATAAACTAAAACGACATCTTAGCCAACACATAAATGTTTTGGAAAAAGATACCACGAAACATAAAACCACACATTAAATTGTGCTGCTTTTATTTTCACTTAACAGTGAACATAGTGTGTGAGGCGACATGTGATTCACTGTCAGTGGACAAAAATTGCGGAAAAATTCCTTTGTGCATTGCGCGGTCTACATATATTTTCTCCAGGCGGCCGGCTTCTGTCTCTGAAAATTTGTATCATACTAATTTGCAGTTTTATAATCTGTATTTTCAGATGATGATGATGATGATGATGGTGACGATGGTAATGATGATTTTAATAACACTGAGTTCAGTTAATTTACTGAAGTGCATACCAGTAGCTAAAAGCGTGTAAAACAGGCAAGCATTGCAAATTATGTGCTGACAGCTTGCGATCAGGCTCGCAAAATCGCAAAATGTCACCATACTTGTATGACATACACCATTGCTGTTTATACAGTGAAAAACTCCTGATGATAGACAGAAGAACTATCCGAAACATGTAGAATTTTATTCCAAAAATAAATTTGATAAATTAATGCATCCAGTTGGTTTTATTATAAGAATTTATCACGATGCACGGTCACCTGAACGTCAAATACATTAAAATAGTATACGCTGACTGACTGAAGAACTATCTAACTACCTACCGAACCAACTAAGCAACCAACCAACAAACCAAACAAACCAATCCTTGCAGCAGAATTTTTCGTGAAAATTTAAAATCTCCTCGGCTAATCTATTTCCGCCTTTTATGGAAACCGAATATTCAATGTCTTGTTTACAGGAGGCAGCCACTTGTGCCTCCTTCCAGCCATATGAAGACAGTTCCCCTCCTCTCATTCCAGTCATATAAAACTGGTGTAATATAATATTCCCATTTAAACGTCAGTCTTCCAAGTTGTCCATCTTATTTACGTTTTTCTACTATAATCCTGTTCTCTCTCATACATGCCACATTTATCTCCCTACTCATCCCACGTTACTTGCCCTGTTTCATAGTCAATATATTTTATTACATTCTGCAATTCGTAGCCGGAATTGCTCATAACGACAGTAAATGAACTAACTGGCTGAGGTGGTAACGCTTCTGAACTGTGTGGGTGTGACCAGTTAAGATTCAGGGCGGGAACACCGGGTGTTCTGACTCCGATTTGTCGTCCTTTTCCTCAGGCCGACCAGACAAACCGGGATATTATTTAGATTGATCCATGACTGCCCCGTTGTTGTACAGTTGTTGTACAGTTGTACAGTCGTTGTTGCAGGCAGAATGTGAGCACTGAACTGGGCTGTACAATAATCGCCAAGAGCTTTGTGGGTACTAACATATAGTATTACGTCAATAAAGGACAAAATGACTGTGAGTGATTAAAGGAGATTTTGATATTTTGCTGACCGTGCATCTCAGTATATTTATCTCAGTAATAAACCAACTTGATGCACAAAATTTTTGTTTTACAATAAGTTTATTTCATGCCTCTACATGTTTCGAGCATCATGTGCTCATCATCAGGAGGTCAAAATTGTATTATACAGCATCTGGTATCATCACACCTACAGAGTTTTACAATAACTTTATTTCATGCCTCTACATGTTTCGAGCGCCATGTGCTCGAAACATGTAGAGGCATGAAATAAAGTTATTGTAAAACAAAAATTTTGTGCATCAAGTTGGTTAATTGCTAAGATGATTAAAGGAGGTCGCTTGTAAAATGCGCTTTCTTAATAAAACGAGCACTGGAGAAGCATTTTAATTTCACATCATTTTGTGCTTATTTCTTCTCGTTTGTTTAAAGTAGTGTGTGAACCTAAAGACTGAAAGGTATAGAAGATTTATGTTAATTGAATTTTGTTATAAGTCAGTATATACTAAAGAACCACCCAGTACAAAATTATATCTAGACATACGAGTAGAACTGAAACAGGCATGTTAGGATTGTTACTGGCTACGGGCATAGAGTTTGGGTTCGACTACATTCTGGAACAGAAACGCTTCCATTCGCCCCAGCGTTCAGGTCGATTCTGCAAGCCACTCAGCCTAATGTTCAGTGACAAAATAGGCCCACAGAGTAGAGCGAATTAATCGTGCGGGTAACCACCCACCTTCTGGAAGTGCTAAGAATGCGTGGATTTATCCTACACCCACGCACTTAGGAAGGCGACACAATTTTACGAACAACTAAAATCCGATTCAAAGATATTGTTACACAGGATAATACTTAGGACTCCAACCCTCTTACAGCAGTTCATTCTTCAAGCCAGAGGAAGCTGGCTCGTGGAGTAATAATTCTGACTTGTATTCGGATAAGTGCCAATTTCGAATCTCGGCTAAGGCACGAATTATTGGAACTGAGATTTCTTTTTTTTTTACGCACTCCAGGGAAATTCCAGAAAAATTGAAACACTTCCACATTCCTTCCACTTCATTTTTTAAATTCCTTCTGTCTGTTGTGAGTTAACTTTCAGCTTTGTTAAATCAACAATAACTAAAAAAGAAAACGGGAGGAGATTACTCCGGCAGGATGCCCTGTGCCTTCTGAGTAAATTGTTAATCTGCGACTAATGCCACTCTTACTTGTTTCGCTGTATCGAGAAATCTAATCGTCGGATTGATTACAAACACACCTATGGGACACATTTGTCAAAATAAGTAGCGGCGCTTCTCGTCAACCCATGGAGTAAAAGTTCTTTGTAACTTTGAAAGCTACATTCTCCGGTATCAGGTAATTCTCTAGGGGAACTCGGGACTGGGAAACAAACAGACGTTGCTTCCAATTGGCCATGAATGGAAGGAACAATATGTAAAGAAATTTCGTTGTTTGTACTTTCATTGTTATACGAAACTGATACAACAACCAGTAGGTGAAGAGAATTTGTTTCTACCAGTCCAGCAGACGTTATGTAGAAATTCCGATAAAGTTTTATGTAGGACGTTTTTCCGTAGACTCTGAAATACAAGAGAAATTCGAGGACCAAGAAAAGTTGATTTGATCATTTCTTAGCTGAATATCAACACACGGGCTTGTCGCTTGCCCTGGCCCGTATGTATTGATGCTTAACTAAGAAGAGGGACAATTTTACATTTTATCTTAAAAGGAATAGCTTTAGTAAAGGACACAGGTTCTTTGTAAAATAATCAACAAATAGAAAAGGGATATTTCTAAACTTTTGCAATGACAGTCTATTAAAATGACCGTGACATTTTGGAAGCCCCGCATATTATCGGTATTTTGAAAAATAACCTTACAGGAACAGACCCTGTTTGGAGCATTATACTGTTGAAGGATACCGGTCAAGGTTCTGTAACGTTGCACTTACGAAAGGAAGATCGTAAGGGTTTTCTGAAATAATACTCAAACAGGACAAAGGGACATAAAAACCAAATACACATTGCGTGATTTCGCGGAGCAGCTGTGTAAAGAGACTACAAGTTGTACGCCATTAAACGCTCGGAAACTGTGCCCTTCAGACCACTTTGGTCTCCCCCTGGTCCATAGAACCTGTAGCTCCATGATATTCAAATGAGCATTAGCCCTATATACATTCTGTAGAGAACAGACGTGAATAATATTACTATCTATCTAAACATCAATGAAGGAGAGATACCCAAAAATTAAGGTCTTGTGAGTGCTGGCTATGACGTAGAACCTGAAATTTTATGTAACATTCAAACGAATTTCACGCTTGAGAGAGTGAAGTGAAGTTTGTGTACGACTTGGTACCTTCAGGCGAAATAGAGAGACATAGCGATTGGTCTTGGAGCGGTAGAATTTAAAGGCCTGCATTGAATTTAATGACATGTATACTGTTGTGTACAGTTCAGTCAAGGTAAAATGTTGGGTCTTATGTCGAACAAACTTACACTTTTTTCATTGAGAGATACAGGCTGCATGTTTGTAATTAATTAATTAATTAGTCCGAAGCATGTAGCCTGTATCTCTGGATGAAAAATATTTACGTTTTGACTGAAAAACTAACATTTTTTCCTTGATTTGGAGAGGATTTAGTTTGTGGCGCAGGACGAGGTACCTTGCAAGGTCAGAATGACGTGACAAGCTAAACGATTTTTGATAGTTTAGTAGGCCTATATTTTCTTATTTACTTAATCAAAAATGTCAATCCAGTGAACGAGATATTTAATTTAAAACATCAATTCCGTGATGAAGATCTTAGTTATTTAATTGTGCAAAAAAATAAAATTGCCTCTCACATATAAGAAAATGGAATTAGGCTAAGGATTGCATTCTTCTGGAACTTGAAGTTCGTCTGTTTGAAACTTTGGGAACTGAATACGCTATGGCGCAACGTCATGACCCAGAAGAAAGGACTCCTCACCCAACCCGCCGTAAAAATTTAGAAGCTCGAATAATGTAACAAGAACGTCACGAAAGCTTCATGTTACTCCAGTCTGGAATTAGGAATTTATAACTGAATGGATTACATATTTCAGACAGGCAGAAAATGTGTTATATTTCATTTCATGACGCATTAGTCAAAATTCTCGAAGACCCAATACTAGTACATCACGTGGATGAAACTTCTGGAGCTTCCCAGTGCGTAAGCATCGGTCTTACCAGCGAATGTGTACTGTCTGTAATTTACACTCGTGATCTGCCTGAAGGCCAGTATCGGGATGCGAATTCATGTCTACACAATCACTGATATCTTCTCGCATGTGAAGTGACTTCCTGCTTAACTCAGTTTACCTGCAAGCTGATAGTAACCTGTTAACAGCTTGTTAGGTCTTGCAGCAGTGTGAACGCCGAAGGCTACACTAATGAAACTGTTAGTGTGACGTGAGATCGGAAGGAATGTAACTAAAAGAGATTCGCTGCGTCATCCACTGACCCGCATAATTATTTTAGTAAAATTTCAGTATAAGAAAAATAGAGACGAATGGTTACGACTCTCGATAAATTGCGTCTATACATAACTTGAGAGCAGATTTTTATTTTATCGTGCGTTATTTGATATTCTTGTATTTTTCTATTTAATGTAATCAATACCTGAAAGAGTTTATTGTCCATAAAGTTTACAACAAGCGTAGGACCATTAAGAGGATATGTTTATTTATTTATTTATTTTTTGCCTATTTACTATAATTTATTGACAACACAGTTCCCCATGTTTTGTCATAGCTATTAGCTGATGAAAACGAGACGTAGAATAATTCTTTCTGATACGCATAAATACATAAGCCTATTAGTTTCATCTCCAGCGAGGAAAATATTTCTCAGCAGGGAAATCAGTCACTCTACGTGCTTAAAAGCGGGATGATAAAACAGATTGTATTCATTATAGACGTTCGACGCTGTCATTAACTAAAGACAAATTGTTATCCCACTTTCTCTTGTCAGAGGTAACTCCATACGTAGAAGAAATCAATGGCGATTATCAATTTAAATTTTGAGTTAACAATTTACGTAGGTTATTCGGAAAGTAAGTACCGCCTGCGCATATCTCTCGTGCATCCTTGAGACTGTCACTTTGCGCATGGGCAGTTACTTACTCTATCAATTGAGAAGCCACAGACGCCATTTCGTGAAATTCGTGTTATGTTTATGTTTGTTCCTGTGCGTTAAAAATGTTTAAGACAATTGAAGGTACCGCCGACTGTGAAACACGGTCTGTAATTCGTTTTTTGAACGCTAGGAATGTGCTGCCAAGTGAGATTCGTCACCAGATCTGTCAAGTGTATGGTGACAATGCGATGAGTGATGGCATGGTTAGGAAATGGGTTCGGACGTTCAATGAAGGAGGAGAGAACGTGCACGATGAGGCGCGAAGTGGGCGTCCATCTTAGGTGAATGATGATTTGGTACGTAAGGTCAACGAAAGAGTGCGTGACGACAGACGTTTCACAATTTCTGATCTGTCCTTGCACTTTCCTCAGATTTCAAGGGCTCTACTCTGTGACATTGTCAGTAGTGGCTAATATCGCAGGCGGCCGCATTCTATGAGGAGGGTACACAAAAACTTTTCCCCGCTACGCTAAGTGCCTCAATAATGGCGGCGAATATGTGGAAAAATAGTTTGAAGAATGTAGAATCTGATAACTATAAAATTTTATACGAAACCTTACTCGATTTTTTTACAGCGAAACGGTACTTACTTTCTGAATACGCCTCGTACTATTTATCACGTTTTTGCATTTGTCACAATAAGTATGAAATGTGGAATTACATCAGCTGCGTGTACTATTCCAGAAAGCCTGTAATGCATGAAGGGACTAAATGTAATTTAATATCAGGTAATGGCTGCTGCCATTCCTCTTACCCTTTGCTATCCAAGGATATCAGTATGACAGCACACAGAATTAAATTTTTGTCCTTTTTATGTGGATGTTAAAGTTTGTCTCCTGTGTTACACGAAGAACAAAGGGCGACGGCTCTTTGAGAAGAGGGTGCTAAGGAGATATTTGGACCTGAGTGGGAACAGGTAACATGAGGCTAGTAGGAACTGCATAACGAGTATCTTGATGGTTTTTACTTTTCACAAACATTTATTCGGGTGATAAAATCAAGAAGAAGGAAATGGGAACAGCGTGTGGCACGCATGGGGAGAAGAAGAAACGTATAGGATTTGGTAAATAAACCTAAAGGAAAGAGAAAACTTTGAATATCTAAGCGTAGATGGGAAGGTAATATTGAAATGGATCTTAAAGAGATGGTATGGGAGGGAGTACATAGAATTGAATTGGCTCAGGATGTTTAACAAATGGCGAAATATTACAAACGTGTTTATGATTTTAGGTTCATAAAACCGGGAAAGCTCTTGATCAACTGCGGAATTATTAGCTTCGAAAGGGGAATCGGTTCAGTGGGATTTATGGTATTCTGACGTTAGACTGGAAGCGATGGGAGGGAGGACAAAGGGGCACGACGGACCCCTCGGTCTCTGGAGTCGTCGACAAGCGTTAGAAACGGACATGTCCCGGACAGTTAGAATAACTCTCGTTTGAGACACGTGTAACAGTATCAATAGATGCAGACACGTTCATCAGTTACCTTCTCTTCACAATAATTGTAATATTACGGTGTTTTAGGATGTGAAACCTTGTAGTCTGGTAGAAATTTACCGTCTTTTTGGAGTCATCTGCTTCCTGATGATTCTAAGCCAAAGGATTCCAAAAAACCACCGTTACATCCCGGAACGGGGTGTTCTACATTCTCATCACTACTTTGTTCAAAAACATCTTCAGTGTAAAGACAAATTGTGCCTTACCGAAAGGGTACTGCGGACGATTCAGGAAGAAAAGGTTAGGCTAATCTCTCAGACGGACATTCGTTTGGACACCGCTGTGCTGTAATCAAGTGACACTGCATATATTCCTCTGGATCCCCTTTGTTATCTCTGAAAGCCAGTGAGTGGCAGACGCGTGGAATGGGAAATGAGTAAGTGTTCCTATTTGAATACCAATATACTGTGAAAGTTAGATCGTCGGATCCTTCATGTAATTTTGAGATGCAGCAGGAATTTGCCGCCCACTGGCTCTTGAGAACTCAAAGTTCGCCATGAATCACCTTAGACGTCTCTAGTGCATCTTTCTTTAAGAATTACAGTACTCTGAAACAGTCTACTTTTTTTCAATTTATCCATCATCGATTTATTAAGACAAAGTTTTGGGAGCAGAGTCTGCTTCCAGCTTCAGATGCGGTAAAGGAACAGTTAGAACAAGTTGCTGTCTGCAACTGGCCCTGTGGAAGAATAGCTCGTTCTAAGGTTTAAACTTCTAGAGTCGTTTAGACACCTGAAGAAGGAAGCACGGCCGGCTTCGGAAACGTCATATTTTAATTTCAATTCGTCAGCGCGTGTGTTCCAAAGAGGAGAATGTTTCAGAATACAAAACTACATCGTCAAAGTCCTATAGAAGAAGCTACAGGCCTTATATGCTCCGGAATATTGTCAGTAACTGCACACCGATGTCCTGCAGCTCGAATTAAGGTAAAATGTGAGTTTGAAAGTTGAGTTCCCTACTTTACAGTAAACGCACTCCATCTCCATTGTGCAAGCAAGTTTTTAATGTTGTCTACGGAGTTTTCTGTTTACGGCTCGACAGTCCCTAGTTGGCCAGAGTCTCCTCATTTTTCGAGGCTTCAAGATCACACTCAAACAAACCACACTCGATAGAACTCCTCTGGGCGAGTGATCGGCCCGTCGCAGAGAACTCTATCTGACAATACACAACACTCACAAGAGACAGACACCCATGCGCCCAGCGGGATTCAAACCTGCAATCGCAGCAAGCAAGACACACGCTCTAGAACGCGCGGCTACTAGTGCTGGCTGTTTATGGAATGAGTCTGTGTCTACTGCAAGAATATTACGGAACTATAAGTACGCCCATGGACAGAAAGCAGGATCTGACCGGTTGTGAAGGTGGTGCAAGCTTTACAGTAATCATTCTGCTTCCGTGGCTTATGACACTAATGCAATTTATGTTTCCCTACCACGGATTCCAGTGCACCATTTTCATGTTCTTGAGTCCTCAGTCCGCTGAGGATATGAAGGACACACTGCCACCATCGGCAGGGCACAAAAACACAGAGTAGCACAATTTTCATTGAACGTGTCCGGACGAAAGTATTGCCTTAACATTGAGCTGGTCAGTGTACTTGGTATCTGCAGTGCTTTTAACAGATGCTTCATTTGTTCAGAAATAGGCCATCACGGGAACTGTCGCTCCAATCGTTATAAATGAAAATTTCTCAGTGTGTCTTATATGAGAGAACCGAATAGATTTCGAACATTTAGGACAATTAACGTTCCGAAATATCTCTGACGATAGTGCCTTGCAACAACAGAACTATTATTTTCCAAAATTATAAACTTCTTTATTCTCCAATAATTTTTTTCTATTCAGTTACTTTGTAACTCTGTACTAGCTGGTAAACATAAGCATCTTCGAACCAGGCTTGAAAGAATCGTGAAGCATAAACATACCGTAATGTATTTAAAGCCTCTATTTTAAATATAAAGTTTGTGTTGTCCTATGGTGTGTAATTGTCCTATGGTGTGTAGTTGTCCTATAGTGTGTAGTTGTCCTATGGTGTGTAGTTGTCCTATGGTGTGTAGTTGTCCTATGGTGTAATAAAGAGCTCCGCCATGAAGGTTTTTAGGACAGTGGTGTCAGACTTCCATGAATTTTCATTTTCCATTCTAGATGGCAGAGGGGGGGGGCGGTTAGCCTCACGCATAGGCCGATTTACCCTCAACGAAATGGTTCTGTTGGTGTGAGCCTCAGAAGCCGTCTGGAGGATACGTAAGAAAACACTCGCGGTCAATTGCAAAATTTTGTTCCAGTTGTTAAGGAAAGCCAACAACACTTCGGTGTACCCCGCAGCTCAGATTTGGAATTCAGTATTTCGCTATTACTCCAGAGGAATATTTGTACTAATGCTGGGGGATTTTGAAATCTCAGAAGAGACCAGAGGTTGTTGTTGTTGTTGTTGAGATGTGGATTTCTCTTTATGTGGAACGTGGTGATTAAAGCCTTCTAAGTTACGACGCCAAGTGACTCAGTAGACAGTCTACGTCCTAACGTTTAGAGGAACTTGCTTCGTTGTACCTCAGTGTAGAAGAGTCTTGGGTTCTTAAAGGGTACTACGAATTATCTTCATTGTAAGAACACATAAATATCAAGAAGGCAGGGATAAGATCCCACGTCGGGATTCGAGTCAACGCTGTGCAGCCTTGCTGGCAATTTACCTGATTTACTGCGATCCGGGTTCTCGTACCCGAATATCTCCCCTGGGAACCCACTGGCTAAGCCGCAGCAGGACAGGAGGACCGCTGAATCGAAAATCTAATTTTCCTCTTCTCTCCCAGATCTGTCAGCGTCTCTGTCTGTGTTCGGTCTCCAGTCCAGTCTACTTAGTCTGCGCTCCGTACTTGCACCGCTTGTGTATTGCGTCACTTTACGTTAATCGGCATTTTTATGTTTGTTATTCTCTGACATTCATCTCTATCTTTCTTACCTGTCTGTGTCTCCCTTCAACTTTTCCTTCCGTTCTTTTATTTCTTCCTACATTTTCCTATCATTCTTTATTTTAAATTCTTTTTCAATTATTCTTACTGCATTTCTTCCTCCCTATTTAACATTATTGTTTTATCATTTCGTTTGTCTTCCGGTAATTATATTAAAAAAAAGAAGTTAAAATTAAGTTAAAGCAAATAAAAAACACGAAACAAACCACAAAAATAGTGAACATTTTTAAAAATAAAAGTTAGTTCATTAATTTCTCCAAAATTTTCAATGTCATGGCTAATAACTTAATTTTATTTCGCTAAAAATTTGGGAGGAAGCTATAGAAATATTGCAATATTTTAAATTAAAATTTTCCTGAGGGTCCTGAGAGAAATTACGGTAATTCTCAGTGAGGTGGCACCTTCTGGGGTGGGAATATAATTCGAGATAATTTTCTTACGAAACACGAATGCTAAATATTTATATGCATGTAATGTGCTGAAGAGTGATGTAACAAACACATTTTAACACATTACTGACTCTATGTACCAAAACCTTCAGACGTCGTGACGAAACAAGAAAACTTTAATATTGCAGACATTACTAACTCGTTGAAACACAAACTTCAGATTTCGTAATAAAAAAAGAAGAAATTTTAACACTTTAGGCTTTAAAAGTTCTATGCGCCACTTGATTTAACCTTCAGATATATTTCTTCTACCTACATCTTATTTAACACTCCCACATTGAAGACCAAAGCACTTTTGATACCAGCGCTCTTTCTAACGGAGACGCATTGTGTTTTCTGAGAGGGAGGAGCCGAATTCTTAAATTTTATTCAGCGAACTTCATGCATTAGATGTTTAGGATGAAAGTTGTATATTGCAAAGACATCCATATCTTCAGAACAGGTAGTTGGATAGGCCCGCGACGCCCACTTCCAATAGTTCTGTCGCCGGGGAATTTGATGCACTGTCCTACTGCCGCCAGACACTATTAATAACAAGAGCAATTCAAAGCGAAAGAAATCCACATTGTCAGAAGGAATGAAAAGATAGAAACACGTGAGATTCGTTAAATTTAGTGACTGTCAGACAGCGGCTATGTGCACGCTGATCTCTCAACCGTAACATTGTGTAATGAAGAGCTGTGTTGGCAGGCCTGTCGCTGCCACCGTATTAAGCTGTGTTGGCAGGCCTGTCGCTGCCACCGTATTAAGCTTCACAGCTTGTTTGTTTTCACATTTTGAAAGCTAGTCAGAATTTGGTACGGAAAACCACAGCGTAGTTGAAAGGAAATTGAAGCAAATTGACTGCCTGTTTTTTGAGAAGAAGCTACCGGAACACTACCTCGATAAACAGTGAACACAAAAACAATATCTGCCTTAAGGGTATGCGTTCCTCTGTAAACGGACTGATACAGTTTTTAATTTTTCATACTCTGAACTTCCTGGCACATATTATAGCATTAATTATAGTTAAATGATTTACTAATCCTGTATTATTATTATTATTATTACGTAGTAATTAAATATCAACTATAAACTGAAGGTAAAGTTAATTTCACCCTAGAAGTGCTATGGAGACCCAGATGGGGAGCAGAGATATTGCTCTACTCTTTCTTCAAACTCGGCACTAGATGGGTTTGGGTTGTCAAAGCCACGACCCGGCCGCTTTACCCACAGAAAGCTCGGTGCCCAATGTAGAGGAGGTAGGGTGGGCCCCAGTACCAGTCCGGAAGTGTGCAGAAAATCTCGCCCCCCACTGGGATTAGATCCTCGGACCGTACAGATCGCAGCGAGTCGCTATACCGACTGAGCTATCCCGGCCCACAAATTATGCAGTACTATATAATATATATTCTACATAATTCGAATGTGTGAATTGAGGTAAAGGTAAAGGTAAAAGTAAATGTAAAATTCATCATAGAACAAGCCACGAAGGCCCAGAGGTGGAGTAGAGGTATAGCACTATTCTTTCTTTCACATCGACACTAGATGCGGTGGGTGGTCAACGCCACGCCCCGGTCGCTTTATCCCATGTAAAGACCCGGGACCCATTGTATAGGAGGCTGGGTGGGCCCCAGGGCCGGACTCGACGGGTGCGGGAAATCGCGCCCCCCACCGGGAATCGAGCCCCAGACCGTCCGGCTCGTAGCGAGTCGCTAAACCGACTACACTATCCAGGCTCACGTAGGAATTGAGGGCAGTGTTTATGTCACAGAATTAGAAGAGGGCTTCGCCGTACGGGTACCGCGTGGTTGCGTGACGGCAGGCGCTAATGGCTCTGTTTTTCGACATAAACTAATTCCAGGTTTAAAAAATAAGACTGCATGTGAGAGAGGACATTTATAGAGATTGTTCTGCAGTACCGCTGTTATGTGTGTGTATGTATGTATGTGTGTGTGTGTGTGTGTGTGTGTTTGTGTGTATGTATGTGTGTATGTTTGTATGTATGTGTGTGTGTGTGTGTGTGTATGTATGTGTGTATGTTTGTATGTATGTGTGTGTGTGTGTGTGTGTTTGTGTGTACGTATGTATGTATATATGTGTGTGTATGTATGTGTGTGTGTGTCCATATATACGCGCACATATACATACCTACATACATACGTACGTACATACATACACACACACATACATACATACATACATACATACGTACATACATACATGCTTACACACATACATACATACATACGCACACACACACATACATACATACATAAACGCGGCCATGGCAGTTAAAGTTTTTGTTAAAATGACGTAATATATGTAAATGGAGAGAAGGTTGCGGTAGTTCTCATTGAGGTAAACATTATTGTAAACGGGAATAAAGCACCGTGTAGTTCGGTAATAAATGGCTCTTACCAAACTAGACGGTGTCACTCCCTGAAAGACCTAATTGTTACTGCCGTAAGGACATCACGTCTCACTTACAGAAATGGTTCGTGAAGATTTCATATCATTTGTGTCGTATTCAGTTTATGGGGTGGCTGTAACAGCTGTAATGGATATTTGAGGCTCTCTTGCGACAGGTGGTACAACTACTGTGTATACCTCATACGGCCTGCCTCAAAATAAGTTTTTTTTAAATTATTATTTAGAACTGCAAATTTACAATATACTCCCAGTGGAGCAATAAGTAAATGAGAGGTAAGAGACAACGGGAGGGAGTAGTCATCCATCGACGAGACTCCGACGGGCCCCACGGGGCGGTAGGCTCAAGTTAGTCGCCGGTCATGGTATGAAGGTCAGATGGCCATCGGCGCTTTAGCCGCCGGGCAACATTTGGGGGCGTAGACAGAGTAGCAACCAGGGCGTTGCGATGTCCAGCCAGCCGGCTGTGGTAGAGAAGGGAAGATCT
>Ga0131853_10007814_pt1 | contig 19402 bp, 14 predicted proteins | sample TergutLab28metaG_FD_92764 | JGI IMG/M metagenome (GOLD analysis project Ga0131853, IMG submission 92764) | Labiotermes labralis P1 segment gut microbial communities from Petit-Saut dam, French Guiana - Lab288 P1 (version 2) (version 2) | ecosystem: Host-associated > Arthropoda: Insects >... | reverse complement strand
GTGACGTTCGTAGTTAAACCCACAGGAAGCACTGGATTCGATCTGCAAATGTAAGTCTTAAAATAGTTACTTATAATTTGGAACAGTGGATGTGACGTTCATAGTTAAACCCACAGGAAGCACTGGATTCGATCTGCAAATGTAAGTCTTAAAATAGTGGGACCTTGTTGTGGAGATTAATGGTGTGGAATTATTGAGATTGTGGTGTTTAACGTGGAGCAGCTTAAATTGGTGACCATTAACCTTGATTGTCCGAATGGAATGCTTGTGTGTGTGCTGTGAAGTGTTACTGTTCATGGATGAAGGGTAAAGGCAGGTGTGTCCAGATGCTGGCATGAGCATTTAAAGTGAAAATAACATCCCCATCTCAGCAGCCACATTGGTCTGTATGGCTGGATGATGAAGGTTAATTGAAATTTGTTAGTGCTGTGGAAATGGAGGTAAAATGTCAGCTTTTTTTCATCTATTGACCTGTTGTAGATAATGCTCAGTTGCTTGGTCTTGTAGATAGTAACACTTAAGTTTTCCACTTCAAATGGGGTTCCTTCTTCATGACCAAATTGCTGAGGTTTCTGTCTGTGCAACAATTATATAGCGGGCGCAATATTGACAGGAGAGAGCCGTTACACGGATCGTTCAGGAGACACATGGCATGGGGCCGGAGGCCCACCAGCAGTGAAATCCTTCAGTTCAATGAGCAGCGGAGGCGTACCCCCTCGAGACTCTTGGGGCCCGTCTAGTGACAGGAAAACTGACAGTGGCCAGAGCTGGGGACGGCCCTTGGACTCGGGGGCCTCGGACAGGTGAGTGGCTGTGAGTGTACACTTTGATGATATTTGGTGATTATAAGTACATTGTTATTGTTGCTGGCATGAACATAGGTTCTTGCAGTAAATGCATCTTTTTCAAGACACAAATATGTCTTCTTCTCATCAGTTCATTCTGTCAACAAGAGACATGACTGACTGCTGTGTCACCTAGTGCACCCACCACAGCATTCTGTGCTTTCAGAGTATTCTCTGTTCTTAGGGCGTACTTGTGATTGTACTGTGATGCCCAGACGTCCCTGCATGTGCTTAGCATTATTATGTGCAGCAGGCTTATACATAGTTTGGCACAAATGTGATGATTCATGTAGCATCTACATTTAGCAGTTTATTAACCTTTTGGGTCTGATATAAAATCTCACCTGGTTGGAGCGTCCTATATGTATGCCAAAGCTCCTGCCATTTGAATAGTTCACTGTCAGTCACTGTCACTGAAAACATACAGGGCAGTAAAGTACAACTTTCACTCATACTTAACTCTGCACTAGATAATAGTTGTGTTCAGCTTCATGCTTCAGCCACTGTACTGCCAGGAAGGAACTGATATACGCATTGCATAGGAGGAGCCCGTGTCATCTCCAGAGCCGCTGTGGGTGATGTTGCTAGCTGTATTCTTTATTTTTCATCCATCAATATATTCTGACAGTATATGACAGCATATAAACAACATTTCTGTCATGCAGTGTGAAGATACGATGTACAGTGCGAGCCAAAAGTCACTTTTCATCTGTACTCCATTAATCAGGAACATCGCTCAGAATGAATTGTCATGTCTTTGCAAACAGATCAGGCAAGCACATGCATCTCTACAAGCACATGGCTGTAATACGTGCTGTAACTTGGGTAGGTACAAGAAATGTGTTGTGTTAATGGATTTTGAATTTGCTCAAAGTCTGCTGGAGGCACAGTGACTTCATATAAACACTGTGAAGGGCTGACAAGGCAATGCTTATCACGAAGTTTGTAGTGTTTACACTAACTGAACCAAGGCTAGAATTACTAATTATCAGTGTTATCTTTTCTGTTTGTTGCACTGGGTTGCACACATTTCTTCTCTTCACCACAGCAGGAAGACTGGAATTAAAATGAACTAAATCAAGACTTTTCTTGTGCTAATACAAAATTGAAGTTAAATCCTTTACTGTACTGTTACATGTTGTCTTCATTTCTTGATCAGAAATACGAGGGGCGGCTGATAAGTAATGCACACAGTGAAATATCTAGGAAAAGAGACCGTGTATTTAAACAAACGAAAGTAGGAAATAAAGTACAATATTTTAACTACAAATTGACATACTTATTTTTTGACATAGTCGCCTTGTCGTTCAGTACATTTTTCCCAACGTAAAACAAGTTTACGCATGCCGTCAGTGAAGAATTCAGGAGTTCTTTGTTTGATCCACGATGTCAGAGCTTGCTTCACTTCATCATCTGGGGTGAAATGAGTCCTCTTGAGATCCCTCTTGAGGTGAGGAAAGAAATGGAAATCGCTTGGCGCCAAGTCAGGGCTGTAGGGCGGATGGGAGAGAACTTCAAACTTAGCGTCTCCAGAGCATTGACCGTTGCGCGAGCAGTGTGCGGTATTGCATTGTTATGCAGCAACAAAACCCGCGATGTTGACCCCCTAACTCGACACACCCTCCGCCATAGGTTTTTTATTGTTTCAGTGTACTGAGCTGAATAGACAGTCTTCCCAGCTTCCAAAAATTCTGCCATGTAAACTCTTTGTGAGTCCCAAAAAAACAGTCAAAGTAATCTTGCCGGCAAACGGCATTGCTTTGAATTTTTTTGGGCGAGGAGGTGAAGTGTGCCTGTATTCCATGCTCAGTTGTTTTTCTTCAGGGTCAAAATGATGAATCCATGACTCATCCCCAGTAACAATATTCAAAAGAAATTGATCTCTCTCTTCACGATAGCGCTTCAAAAGTTCTTCACAAATTTCAACACTTTTTTGTTTCTTTTCCGGCGTCAACATGCGTGGCACCCATCGAGAACAGACTTTTATGTAGTCAAGTAAACCAATGATATAGCCCACTCTTTCTTTAGACATTCCTAGCCTACCTGCTCTCTGCTTCTGGGTGATACAGCGGTCATGCATGATCAGTTCATCAACCTGTTTTTGATGCTTGTCATCTGTCACGGAAACCAGCCTTCCACTGCAAGGTTGGTCAATATTGTTACGACCTGGTTCACATTCACGAAATTTAATGGCCCAACGATTTACTGTAGTTCTGTTAACAGTGTCTTCACGATACATAGCCTGTAAACAGCGATGAATTTCAGGTGGCGTTAGGTTTTCAGCACTTAAAAATTCAGTTACCGCACGTTGCTTCAATCTCGTTCACATACCACCATAACACGACTCCATGTTAACACGCACTGTTTTAGAACCGGTGTAGAGAAAGGAATGAAACTTTGCACTGCTGTGCAGGAGGGTTTTGGCTACAAGGACACACTGTATGCGCATCGCTACTTTGCTCCATCGGAAAAATATTTCATGGCGTTACTTATCAGCTGCCCCTCATACCTTCTCCAGTTATTTGTTACCTGTGAGCACTGCTGTGTGCTTCCTGACCCCTCCTGTATGTTTGCAAATGAAACAGAATTGTTGTTGTATGCTGACTGAGTTTAGGACAATCTTGCAGTAAGTCTGCTTTTCTGTTGAGGAGAACATAATATTGCCTTGAAAAAGACAGAGTGCTAACAGCTGCAGTGGTGTGTTGCCAGGGTAGCAAACATAACAGTTACATCGAAAGTACTAACCCCCTAAGCAAAACTGGGGCCTCAAGCTGAAATGTAAGTAAAAGAAACTGAAAACTTTGCATCTTCTAGGAATTTATTTTGTGTATATTGGAATTGACTGTACCTACAGCTTTGTTACGACACTCAGCAAAATCTCTATGATATTTCCCACAAAATATCACTTTTTTAATCATTTAAGGTTGTTTGGTTCATATAATATTAATGTTTTTTGGTAAACCACACACAAAAATTTAAATGACTAGAGAAAAAAAAAGTCATACATGAAGACAGACCAGTAGTATTTCAGTCTCCATTCCAAAACGTTAAAGCCTTTAAGGCGAGGCTTTCATTGTATGAGCTTTCACAAGAACACGCATGGACATTGTGCTGAATTTTGTCTGCATCCGACAAAAAGTATATAGACGTGCAAAACTACATGTACGTCATCAGTAAATTGTGGCTTTTACTGCACAATGTATCACAGAACGTGCAGTTGTTCTGTGACATTGTGTGCAGACCTCCTATGCTAAACTGCACTGAAATCAGTCAAGAAATATGGGAAGTGTCAGTAGAAAATCATGTGTACCCGTATGTAAACTGTCGCTGAACAGATTTTCACAATACTCATTCGTGCTGTACAGCTGTTTTAAGTAACTGCTAATCTGAATTTCGTAGAAATGTGACAGAATGGTCCTGGTACTAAGTTACAGGTAGATGTGGTCACAGTAGGAGTCTTTTGTTACTTCATAAGGATGCCTGAATTGTGAGAACACTGGATCTGTTGTATGAAGGAAGTGAAGTTCGTTGTTCCCATTACTTATTTGCAGTTTGAGTTGAATTGTTTATTGTGCGTCAGTTACAGTTTGTAAGATATTCTGCAGTTATGTCAAGGTGACTCATTCTACACATGGTTTTGCCAGCAACTAAACATCTTTGCCAAAGATGAAAGACAAAGACATAATTGACAATCAAATATGGTTGTTACCACATTTGAAATTTTGACCTTTCATGTTCACCAATTTAATGCTCTTGTTTTGAAGTGTTGTGACTGGTTCAGACAAGTTGGTCACATACATTAGCTGGCACTTCCCTGCTTTTGCTCAGTCACACTCAGCTCAGCACAGCTCTGTCTTTTGTTCAGTGTAGCTGACTGCTATTGTACTTCATGGAATGAGACTGTCATTCAATTATCTAATGTATTGTATGCCTCTAGTGTTGATATTTTACTCAAAAGTAAACTTTTATGCTTTCTGAGTTCATTTTGTATTTTTATTACTGGGCATTCCATAAGTTCTTGGAACCAAATAGGCATTGGATTCATAAGTTAGTGACATCAGTTTCACTGGTTCCAGTTTATCACAGACATTCTTGTTTGATGTCACATTCCTTTAACCGCTCTTAGATCGTCAGTCAGACCATGAAATGCCAGCTGAAGGGCTAAAGTTTGACTTGTTTTGTTGCAGGTGGGTGAGTGGCAGTGGAGGTCCAATGGGAGTAGTGGGACGTGGAGGTTCAGGCATGGGTGGTCCAAGTTCAATGTACAGCAATGCACAGAATGTAGCACCCAACATGTCAGGCATGAACATGAGCATGTCTAGCAGTAGTGGTCCGTATGGTGGTGATCGCTTTGATGCATACAAGCAGTCAATGGGACCCATACGCAAGTACTGATCATCAATAGTTGACAGCTGTGGCTGTATGGACCACAATCTAAAATAATGTGAAAGTAGTGTTTTGTCAGTCATTCATTTTAGGAGAGACCAGTCTATGTTACATGTGCCTCCAGCATTTTAGAAGGTGAACTGTATGGTTTCTGTCCATATCTGGAAAGTAACATGAATACTGGGGCACCTGGTAGCTACCGTTCGTTTCAGAACACTAGTGAATGTGTAATAGGATAGCCTTTCTTGTACAAAGGCCCCTTTGAATGCTGGGAACTCTGAAGATACACAGTTTGATTTGCATGGGACACTGTCCCTCATTTTCTCTTTCTTACTCTCTTTTTGTTGTGTAATTTTAAGCAATGCTGAAACGCAAGTGCTGCACTTCTAGCACCCACTAGATGTTTGAATGTACGTGACTTGTTGTAATAAAGTGTCACTTTAGAATTATCTGTAGCCGTAATGATATTCATTGTTCTTGGTTGGTTGAACAAGTTGCATGGCTGCTGTATTTCAGATACTGTTTGTGCATTCTGTGCAGCAGCACCACTGTTACATTTTGCCATCTTATTTAAAATGAATTGTACCATGGGGATTCTGGTCTTCAGAGATGTGCCACTGTCCCAAGTTGGTGTTTCTGGACATATTGAAGGATTGTACTGCCTTCGTGTCTGGGTCAGGCAGGGAGTAGAATAGATTTTCTGGACTTGTTGACCTTTGAAGATGATGGCACTGCATTTCTTTGAAACATGGGGGAACTCTTAACCCACTGACATCACAGAAGATCTGAATCCTTAACACACTGCTCTTGAAACCCTCAGGTGTTGCACTGCACATAACATGTATTCTGGAACTTGGCTGACACTTCAATACAGACACTTTTGCAGTATCTTAGGAAGATATGAAAATATTGAAAATTTGGTGTGTTTGATGTACTTTTTTAATGTATTTAGCTTAAAGTGTTATGAGAGTTATGGGAAACTGTGCCTTCTGCTGTGGAATTGCACTTGGTAGTGTAAGGGTGTGTGATGTTGCTGGAAAGAAGTGGCTGAACAGTTGTAGCTAGATGGTGAGACTGGAGGGTGTGATGGCAGTGTAAGTGACAGTTTGTAATGCTTTGTCACTGGGTGAGAGGTGCATGACATTCCAGTCACACTATGAACTTCAAAACCTTGGGAGCCTCTTAACGGAGAACACAGTGCCACATCCTGAAAGACATGAGCCATTATTATACTGTATTTACCCTCATGCAGCAGAAGCTTTAGTAGCTGCTACTAGGGAGATTGGACTGGAAGTAAGTGCTGATAAAACTAAGTACATGGTCATGTCTCGAGATCAGTATGCAGGACGAATTCACAGTGTGAGGACTGATAATAGTACCTTCAAGAGGGTGGAAGAGTTCAAATATTTGGGAACATCTTTAACAAATCAAAATTCTGTTGCGGAAGAAATTAAGAGCAGATTGAGGTCAGGAAATGCTTGATATCATTTGGTGCAGAATCTTTTGTCTTCCAGGTTGCTATCCAAAAATTTAAAGATTAAGATATATAGAACTATAATTTTGCCTGTTGTTTTGTATGGGTGTGAAACTTGGTCACTGGCGTTGCGGGAGGAAAGGAAGTTGAGGGTGTTTGAGAACATGGTGTTGAGGAGAATATTTGGACCTAGGAGAGAGAGGGGAATGGAGGAGATTGCATAAGGAGGAGCTAAATGATTTGTACTCCTCACCCAATATTGTGCAGGTGATAAAATCGAGAAGAATGAAATAGGCTGGGCATGTGGCACGTATGGGTGAGGAGAGGGGGGTGTATAGGGTCTTGGTGGGGAAACTGGAGGGAAAGAGACCACTGTGGAGATATAAGCGTAGGTGGGTGGATAACATTGGGATGGATCAGCAGGAGGTGGGATGTGGGTATATGAAGTGGATTGGGCTGGCCCAGGATAGAGACAGGTGGCGGACGCTTGTGAGTGCGGTAATGAACCTTTGGGTTCCGTGAAATGCGGGGAATTTGTTGACTAGCTGCAAACCAGTTAGCTTCTCAGGAGGGACTCTGCATAATGGAGTAAGTAAGGAGCATTTAACCTCATGCAAGATGCCCTGCCATGCCATAATCCACATTGACTAAATACATTTATGTTTCTTGGTTTATAAACTTACTTGAACCCATCCATGGCTCTTTTATGGTTTTTATCTTGAGAATTGGTCCAGGTTTTATTTTTGAGCCTTGTAGTTAATTTTCCCATAGCCATTTTCCTGTTACTGCCCTTTGACTAGATCTGTTCTCAGGTACATATCTTAACTAGTTACTATTTCTGTGATTGAGAATAAATCAATCTAAGGGGTCCACCAGGTTACATGCTTCTTTGCCTGAAAACGGAAACAGAGCTGGCTTCCGAAATGTGCATCTTTAAAAAATTTAACTATGGACGAACTTCCAAAAAAGAAGATTGTGTCAGTTAACCTTTAGTCATGCTGTCTTCTCCCTTTTGACACACAATGATTTGGCAATGCAGGCCTTGGTTTGGCTGCACATAGCTCTGTGGCACAGTCCAGTTCAGGGCTTGATATGTGAATTTGAAGACCACAAAATTTAAGGAAAAAAGTCTTCTTGCATTTGGGTAACTATGGCATATCAGTGGTTCTTGTCTTATCTCCTTTATTTTTCAGAAAGCAAGCATCACCTATGCGTTGCTGTAGGGTGCTTGCCCCGTCAGTCACTATGGTCATTCAGTATGTGAGTTTACGGGACATATAATTCTGTAACTAAGAACCGACGATGTGGTTATATTGGGTGAATTCATCACTGAGTGATTTTCATCTGTGTACAGTGTCCAAGGAAAATTTGGCAGCCACAGTTTATTGTTGATCACAAGGTGGAAATGGTTGTGATAGCACAAGACATGGACCTCAGTCAGCAGGGAACAGAAAAGCGTGTCCAACAGTATGATACTACCTCAGCTGTGGTGGAGACTGCGGGGAAGAGTGGTGGGACAGCAGTAGAATTAAATCTTGTCTGTCCTTATTAGAGGTAAACTCATTTCTGACCCGTCTAGTGCAGTATGCAAGGCAAAGGAAGTTTCTAACTCATGGCCAGTTTAACCACAGTGTGACATTTGCTGTGCCCAGACATAACTTAATGGTGATTGGGCACTTGAACTGTTCCACAGCCAGTTGCACTGTAATGTGACACAAACGGTTACCATGCCACTTTTGTGTCACTCACACTACAGTAGTGTCCACATACATGCATTCATGCTGCTGTCACTAGCATGTGGCTATGGATTGTCACATTATGCAAGAGATGCCATCTATACCAGTGGACTTGATGTCACAGGTACATCGTTAACATTACAGTCTTCTGCTGTCAGGCAGTTCTGTGCACATTGTTACAGTAACATGATGCAAAAGGACTTATATTTTACCACCCTGAGGTTTGTATGTGAATCAGCACAACAGCTTGCAGCAACTGGACCGGGCCGACGGGAGCTGTAACAGACGTCAGATGCTGTGTTCAGAACTGTGGTTGAGCTGCTTGTGATAAATTCTTCGTTCTGTTATTGGATACAGTTATTGTGCTGTGAAAAATGTAGTTACATTAGTTCCAAAGAAATATTTAACTTCAGTATATAGATTTTCATGCTGTGACTTAGTACGCTGTATTGAATAGCTGTATCTCTGTGTACCATAATACATTTCATCCCGCTGTGTTGACATTATCGTCATATTATCATATCAGTCCAATGAAACTTTATATTCTCAAGAAAGTTAACACGTTTCAGATTAAATAATCCATCTTAAGGCTAAATACAGGCTTAAGTTGCAGGTAAACAGGCAACTCATTTTACTAAATTATGATTTTGATTTGTGGATTCACCCAACACCATATTAGTATTGCAATGCAGCTGCAGTCAGTAAGTTAGCCAGCAGAACTTCGCAATGTACTCATATTTTCCTTTCACTACATTTTTGGCATTAATAGGTCCAAGATTTGTTCTATCAATATTTTTATCATCAGTAATTAAAGGATTAGTGTATATTCATTCTTGTATGGTGAAGTGTTTTCTGTTAATCTTGCTCTTTGAGGTGGCAACTTTACAAGACATTCCTTCACAGTTTTTCCCCAGCATTTAATCCTAAGCTTTATTCCTGCTTAGTGTACTCTCTGTGGTATGTAAGTTCCTGGAGTATCATTGTTTGGTGCAGTCTTGGCAATGGAGTGTGACCCCTTGAGGGTTAGTAGCATTAAGTTCCATACAGTGGCTTACAGAGTCATTATAGGCTAGTCATTGTGGGATTTATGACAAAGTACTACTGGGTCAGATTTCTCATCAAGTACTTGAGTTTTCCTCTGTTGATATAATTCCATCAATGTTCAATAGTCACTGTCATTTCATAATCTTAGTAACTGATAATGCTGTCAACATAAAAAGACAAAATGGACCAATCATTTTTATGTCACCGATACCGGCAAAAGCTATCTTTGCTCTATAAAATGGGTTCTTTGTAGTCCTTTCCTTGACAGTGTGAACTGGTGATCCACAGATACAGTGTATCAAAACATATGCGGCAATCATTCAACTTTTTTTTCTTGTAGGTTGGTCACAGTATTTAACAGAACTGTTAATGGCATGCAGATTGGGTCACTTGTGTCTTTACCATTTGACCCCTCAGACTGCTGGGAAAGACTAACCTGACTACATTCACAAAAATGTGAATATGGATTAGTCTCTTCATTGTTGAACAAATGGAAGCTTTATAATTAAATGGGTATCCAGAATGTGTTTTTGAGTAAGGAAGATTTGTAATGAAACAGACGTCAAACAAAGAAAAAAAAACTTAGCTGTATGCTATACTGAAAGAAGTAAACAGAATACACATCAAGTTGAAAAGTGCTGCACAAGACTCGGTACTGGTTTTGATTGTGAACTGCTTAATAGAGTAATACAGTTCTACATAATTTATTCTACCTTAGTGAAGTGCAGCCTAGAAATCTGCTTACAAACTTAACGTTTCAGGCGTGAAACAGTTCATTTTCAGACCGCTTACTTTCACATGCAACAAAATTGTGCCTGTGTAACAATATTCTGTGTAGAACACCCAATGTTACGGGACATCGTCATTCACTCGCCGGCAGTTTTCGCATGATATTAATTCGGCCCACTCAGCCGATGGCTCCCACACCCGGCGAAATCTTGGTAGTCAACAATCAACATTATTTGCCAGATAAAATTAGAATTTCGTAATGGCAGCGTAAAATTACGTTAAAGGCGTTTATAAACAGTTTTACGCTTACTGCCGCATTTGGTAGATAATTTCCTTTCAGGACAGAATAAATTATCTTAATTGTAATTTTGAATACCTGTGCATTCATTTTTAATTTGCTTAAAAAATTCAGGGTGTCGGGCAGATGCCTAGCTTGTCCAACTTATTCACGCCCATCCACACGTGTTGAACATCAGTTGCACTGATCTGTGATCAGTTGGTCACACCTTGAATGTTGAAATCATGGATGAGAGTACATTGGTTGCGTGCAACAGGAGTGGCAATGTTGTATCAGCAATACACGCAATGGCCGACAACCTCGAAAGGTAGAGACCGATTGGAAGACGCAGGTCCAAATAATAGTGTAGTAAAAGTGATCTAAAATACGATTGTAAGGCGGAAGGATTTCAGATTTACACGGTTAAGAACGGATGTGTGGAAACCTCTGTGAATATGATAACGTACGTTGGGTCCCATTCCATGTGGGGAATTTCTTTACCGTAGAAGCGTTGGTTGGCTGGACCAGGGAATTGGATTCATGGATCCATTTAGTGTAATGGGGAACGCAGTATACAATCGTACAGTGGGGCTTCTCTGTATGCTGAACCAACCCCAAAAACCGTACGAGTTTGCATTACGTGTGCCTTTCTTTGCAAATCCCAAGCCAATGCTTAACTGCTGGAAGGTTTTCTGTCCCGAATACCAAGATCGTGTAATTGCCCTGCTTTTGTATATTGTACTTCTAGAATGAAAAGAAGGGACTTTTCTTTTTTTTTCTTTTTTTTACTTTGAAGTTTCCTGAAGTTGTACAGATAACCACGAGGAGGTAGGAAATATAACGCCGCAAAATAATGTTACGTTTTACATCAGTTGCACTATTTCAATGAATACGTCCATAGTGACTAGCCGGGTTTTATTGGAGAATGAAACTAATGTAGAGGGATATTTTTGTACGCACTGATGGTTGAGGGCCGTGAGTGGAAGATACGAGGGTGTGTATGTGCGTTTATGGTGGATTAATTATATCAGAAGTGTGTGATGTTTAATGCTTTCCTTTAGTAAAGGAGAATAACATATTCACTAGGTGACGTAGCAGTTTTATATAATGGCTGTAACTGTAATTTAATGTTTTTCTGGTACCTCGAAAGGCCTATGTCGAAATATTTGCTTTCTGCCACATGGATTGTGGACTCATGGACATCATCGTCACGTGAGTTATGTTTACGTGGCGATGAGATCGGCCAATACAGTGCAGTGTGGCGCGTATGCGTTGATATCTGGACGTAAGCATACTGTTGGTTATTCGCAAAATCTTGTTATAGTAATCGTGGTGTGAATACCGGTCTGTCAGAAGTAATTGCATTTTTCTTTTTGTATTCTTTCAGAAATTCGTCTTTGTAATTATCATTAATATGTGTGGTAAGGAATCGAATCTACACGAAATGAGGGCTCTCATCCTTGTTGGCGGTTATGGTACCAGGCTGCGCCCGCTAACTCTAAGTCGGCCAAAACCATTGGTTGAATTTGCTAATAAACCCATGTTACTGCACCAAATGGAAGCGCTGGTGGAGGCTGGAGTGACCGAAATTGTTCTTGCTGTGTCGTATCGTGCGGAGCAGATGGAGCAGGAGCTGAGTGAAGAAGCCAAGAAGCTGGGAGTCAGTCTGGTATTCTCACATGAGACAGAGCCACTTGGTACAGCAGGACCATTAGCGCTTGCTAAAGATATCCTGGGAGCAAGTGATGCACCGTTCTTTGTTCTAAACTCTGATATCATATGTGAATTTCCATTTAAGGACATGGTGGCTTTCCATCGTAGTCATGGCCAGGAAGGCACAATTGTCGTCACCAAGGTGGAAGAACCATCTAAGTATGGTGTTGTGGTCTATGGAGAACAGGGACGCATCCAGAGCTTCATTGAGAAGCCACAGGAATTTGTTTCCAATAAGATCAACGCAGGAATGTATATCTTGAATCCATCTGTCCTTCGTCGAATTCAGTTGCGTCCAACCAGCATCGAGAAGGAGGTCTTCCCAGAGATGGTTGCTGATGGCCAGCTGTATGCCATGGAGCTTCAAGGCTTCTGGATGGATGTTGGACAGCCACGGGACTTCCTCACAGGTTGTTGAAGCTGTCAGACTGGGGTCACGGTTTGCATATCCGCTGATTCTAGACTTTACTTGCTGAGGCACAGTCTATATTATCTGTAATAGGAGGGTGACCAGTTGTGTTACATTTTGTAGAATCATTTACTGGTAGGGTAAACGTAAAGATAAAGGTAAAGTTGTGCTTGTGCCTGCTGTGAAGACCTACAGGGGTATAGAGGGGTAACCCTGCTAATTTTCAATTTCAGCACTAGTTTGAAGTGAGCAGCAAGTTTTGTCCCATTCTGACTTTACCCCTGGGGAAAGATATCTTGATACTCATGGAATATGAGGGTAGGTGGGCTGGACATTCAGTAGAAGAAAAAAATCTCTTGTCTGCCAGGAACTGAACCCTAGACCTTTCAACCCATAGCTTTGTCACTGTACCAGCTGCACTGTCCCATTTACTTGTAAGATTCGGTACACAAATTGGTCAGTTTTAAAAGGCAGGTCAAGGTGACAGATGGGTCAAATTTGTGTGTGAACTCTGGAAACTGATTGAATTGTTATTCAAGGCTAGGTGCATAGATTCACCATGCTAAAGTTGTACTGTGCACAATGCATGAGTTTGAAGAACACAGCTTTGTTACCAACAGTCTTCCTGCAGCTTGTGACCATTCACCAGTTGTGCATGTTTACTGTGCTTAGTCTGCATCAATTAACTCATGCTTGGCAGTATTTTTCACCTTGTTGTTATGTATATTTTTATCAGGCCTAATTTTTAATTTAATTCTGGAAATATGTATTGTGTTGGCTTATAGGGCTTTCCCTGTTTAGCTCATAAGAGTTACAGACTTCTTCAAAAATACTTTACCATTGTCTGCTTTCTCATTTTTAATGTTGTTCTTGTTGTTTGTTGCTTCATAGTGGGCCTCTATCACTCTGCCAATTTAAAGTTATGTTTTACATTTATGCAAAGTTGCACAAATTCCAGTCAACTAAGTTTCGCTTGGCAGCATGCGATATTGTCAGTGTTTGGCTGCATGCAATATTGCCAGTGTTTGGCAGCATGTGATATTGTCAGTGTTTGGCAGCATGTGATATTGCCAGTGTTTGGCAGCATGTGATATTGCCAGTGTTTGGCAGCATGTGATATTGCCAGTGTTTGGCAGCATGTGATATTGTCAGTGTTTGGCAGCATGTGATATTGTTAGTGTTTGGCAGCATGTGATATTGTCAGTGTTTGGCAGCATGTGATATTGCCAGTGTTTGGCAGCATGTGATATTGTCAGTGTTCCCTTACATACAAAATTGTGTGTCAGTACACAGGGATTGAGCCGGTTCACAGTTCACCTTAGAGTTGTGGGTCTCTGTATGGAATTTGTTGCATGTTACCCTTCTGGAACCTGGATTTTGACGATGGCCCTAGAGTTTTGAAAAATGTGGGCTCCTGCATTTGCTAATAACCCACGGTGCACTCATCTTATGGCACTTAATAAATGCTGCACATGTTCCATTGCATTGTTGCTTTTACCATCATTTTCCTTGTCTCTTTTGTAACTCAGTGTTTTCTAAAGTTAAGTGTTCCACTGTTGATCAGCAGATGGCTCACAACATTTAGTGATTACTTAAATTATCTTAACTTTGTGTATTGTTCTAATTACATGTTTGCCACTTTGTGTCAGGGCTCTTTTAATTCAATTGTAAGTATCATGTTACACACACACACGCGGGTAGCACAGACTTCACAGCCGGTACAAAATCTTTTAAACAGTGGCTTAACATTATAGTGTTCCTGTTATTTGTCATGCCTTCTTTGCACCTCCTCTCTAACTGTACGATGTGTTCTTTCCCTGGTGTAGGTGTGTCTCTAATTCAAATTTGAATTAAACTGCTGTCAGAGTTAGTCTAGCTGCTGTCAACCAGTCAGGGTTATTGCAGTAACACCAGCCCATTTTTCCTTTGACATTTCAGCACACAAATAAACCTGTGTCTGGTTCTTGGTCCTACAAGAGCAGATTATTGTAGGCTGGTCTAAACACACACACACACCACAACGTTTTGTGGCATCGCAGTACATGCTTTTGTGGATGAGATATTGGATCAAATTATTGTCATTTTGAATATGACAGAAGCTGATGTTTTAAGGTTGTCTTTTTTTTTTTTTAATGCATGTTGCAATATTTTCTTTTTGTGAGTTGAGTATAGGTAGATATCTTGGATCCAGAATATTTAGGATGTGGAACCTTGGTCTGTCCTCTTGAATCAGGCGGATGCTTTCGAAGTGTTTGGAAACAAACCCGGAGGAGATTGTTTGGACATGCTTGAGACGGTCTGTGGTAGATTCTTAATAAGGGGCTTGATGGTTTGTATTCTTCACTGTTACTGCTATATGTGAGATTATTGAAGGAGGAGGATGTGGGTACAGCATGCAGCATGCAGGAGATGTATTCATGCTTTTGGGAATGTACATTCTGAAGATAAGCACTGTATAATTCTGGCATGGAATTGAGTCCAGCAATAGGTGCTGTGTGACTGTAACAAACCATATAAGATGTAAGGTTGTTCAGGTACGCAGGTAGCAGACTTGTGTTTTGCAGCCCACACCCAGCTTCTTCACAATCTGTATCTCGGTGCCTTAAACCTATGCGTTCTGCTGAACAGCATGAATGATAGTAATCTTAGAGCTGGATATATCCTGCTATTTGAAGTACTTAATTATAGACAATTACCAGTACAGCAGTGAACATCCAAATTTCAGTATGCTTCTCACACTTATAAATTGAAAATTCAAAACTGAACTTTCCAGTCTTCTGCAAGTGACACTGTCAGTTTTTTCTCATGCAGTGCTGCACCATGCAGATGTTGGCATGATAGTAGTCACTCAGTGACACAGTGTCACATTCCAGAAAACTTGTATCTGTAACAACCCTGCTGTGAGAACTTCAGATCTTGAATTCAGAATTTATTAAAGGCAGCCATTGTTGTTGCTCAGGTATGTGTCTGTACTTGACTTGGCTGCGTCAGAAGAATCCCAATGCTCTTCACAGTGGCCCAGGCATCGTGGGGAACGTCCTGGTGGATCCAACTGCTAGGATCGGGCAGGGCTGTCGTATTGGCCCAAATGTGACGGTTGGTCCAGGTGTGGTGATTGAGGATGGTGTGTGTGTGAAGCGCAGCACGCTGCTCAAAGAAGCAACAGTACGATCACATTCCTGGCTTGATGGCTGCATTGTTGGGTGGCGGAGTGTCGTTGGACAGTGGGTCCGTATCGAGAACAACACAGTGCTCGGAGAGGACGTGATTGTGAAGGATGAGATATATGTTAATGGAGGGCAGGTCCTTCCACACAAGTCCATTGCAGCATCTGTTCCGGAGCCACAGATCATTATGTGAATAAGGTATGGGCTAATGGTTTATTATGGTGCAAGGCATGGCCTTATATTGTGATGTAATATTTGTGCTCTAATCAAGGCCTTCATTAGGAGTGATTCCTATAGACAGGCCTTAAGTTTGAGATTTGAGTCTCTCACAGCAATGCATGTGTCCGAGACGATGCTTTTTGGACTGCTTGACCCTTTAAAGTGAAGACACTGCATTCCTTTGAAATGCTATTAATGACTCACCCAGTGACAGCTTCATGTCCCACAAGACTCAGTCCTGAAACCTTCGAAGATTCATGCCATGAATTTGAAAAGTCATTTACCTTGATAGATGTTGCTGACAGAGTTCTTTGTTGCAGTGTTAACTGAAGTGTGGATGTGGTAGACACAGTAAGTGACGGTGGTGGTCGTGGTGGTTACCACATCTCTATTTGTGTATTTAATACTGAAATTTTGCCGTAACTTGCCTTGCCTGATGTTTGGCAACTTCATACAGATCGTAACTGTAAAAGACAGCATGAAACATGCAGTATAATGCGAACTGTGGAGTCATAATTTTTACATAAAATTGTAACACACAAAATGTTAAAGTTTTGTAGAAGGACATTTAGGTATTAGTTTTTTTCCCTTTCGTCTTTAATCTTGCACGAAGATGGCTACAAATATTAACTGAAACACACCGGACCAGAACATCAGTATTAAGTATATAAATACAATTGTTTGTCAGCCATCACTTGTTATTGCATCGAACACGCCTCAGTACTTGCTGTGCTGAGTGCCTCAAATCTAATGCTGTAGGTGACTTCATTCAGATCTGTCCTGCAGGCTCTTGCATCTGACCCTAATGGCCTACACCTATATTCATATTATTGTGACATGGTATGTAGACATAAGACTGTGTCTTTTTTCCAGTTGTATGGACATAATGTATAGCACAGTGAAGACTGCCACGTGTTGTGCTGTGTAGGTTTGAGAGATCACATGACACTGATGTTAAGTATGCACTACAAGCAGTGCTTACTTCATGTTGCCCCAAACAGTGTTGCTTTGCCTTAACACAGAGAGATTGTAGTGCAAAATATTTGATGAATGTTGACCTGGAATTGGATTTACAATTTCCTTTGCAGCTGGCAGAATCTTCAACAGGTAGTCTCTTGGGTATTTTAATTTGTCCATGTAGGTTGCATGCGTGGTTAAAGGTTTCATTGTGTGCTGTTTTCAGGAGCATAACATGTAATTTTAAGTGAGGAGTTCCTGTTTCCTTTGTCTGGGCAACAGAAATAGAAAATGGTATTCATATGCATCACACCTGGTCATAACTGGAACATCTCAATGTCATATAAAGGCACTGAATTTGTATATATAAGTACAAAATACAGGAGTATAATCCAGCTTCTGATAAATTGGTGAATAGTGTGTAGACATTTTTATATTTACTGACAGTGAAATATCAAGCCAAGGACTGTTGTAGATTCCAATACTAGGCTCTACCTGGCAGCCTGTTGGTCTTAGTGTAATTAAATGGCATGCAGAAGGAATTCATAGTTCCAGTAACAAAAGTAATAATTTGGGAAGAAACAAATTTAATGCATAAACAATGTGGCGATTTTCTTTGGAGTAGTTTGCTAAGACTTTTTGTGGTGCTGATGACGCATGTTACCAGCTGTTATTGTGCAGTTTTGCTCTGTGATTGGGGGATCAGAGGTTTGACATCCAGCAGTAATTCACTAGCAGTTGTTTATGGTTTCCCATACTCCCTGCAAACAACTTATGCCATAGTTACTTAGAACATTGTACATCCTTCTGTTCAGCATTGTAGTCCTGCTGCCTTCAGCATATCATTCTGTTAGTGTATGGTTACTATCTTGTGACATTTTGTGTGTGTGTGTGTGTGTGTGTGTGTGCAGGCAACGTGCTCATGGACTGGTGTACAGGAGGTGTGGGGATGGTAGCATGGGCAGATGGATAGAGCATATATGCCTGCAGCAGTATATTCTCTGTTTCTGAAAACATGGGTTGTGTTCCTATGTATGTATTTTTTTTTTTGTATTCCATTTAGTGCCTCTGCTGACAGGTACTGCCTGTACAGTCTTGATAATAGATAAATCTATGGTCTAGGAGAGTGTGGGTGTCCTAAGAAGATCAGTGTTTTTGTTTAGTTGATAGTGGTAACACAGAATGTTTTGTGCTTTGTAACTAACCAACCACCTAATCAACCCAACTGGACATCCCTTCAGTACCTCCTGTGGGTGACTCCAAGCACAACAGTTGGTAATCGTTGTTTGTGCACTGTTGTAAGGTTGCAGTTGGACTTTCCATATATTTGAGTGAGTGTACAGCAGTGTACAGCAATCCACAGTGTGGTGTAAATTAATTTGGAGGGCAAAACCTCTCATTTGTCTTCTTAATTTTAAAAGTGACATAAGTCACGTGACAAGCTTTGTTTCTGTGTTGTACATTTGCAAGTTGTAGCAATTATGTATTTGATTTGAAAAGTGTCATAGTGAAGTCATATGTTTTATGTCATACTTTTAATTATAGAGGCACAGATCAACCAAAGTGATGTGGACTCTGTGTGTAGCTAATGCTGGTACAGGAACGGTTTAGCAGGAAATGTTGTTATGTATGTTATGTAATTTTACTCGTGCTCATTTTACCTTTATGTGTTTTAATTATTTGAATCTGCAGAACCCAAATATCATTCTGCATTTTAGCTCTGTTGTGGGAGTATTTTATGTAGATAGTGCTCAGTGTTTGCTTCAAGTACACCATTTTGTTACTGCTCACTACACGTAGTGTGACTGATTATATGAGAGTGTGTGAGAACTTTTCTGTGTTTATGTTTTTGGTAATACAGTGCCATTGTATAAAATTACCCCATTCAATTTTCAGATTCATCCACAAGTCCACTTTCTCACTTACTGTTTATGAGAGAGGTTGTGATGTCCCTTGCAGGTCTACTGCAGTTGGTGTGTGGCTCTCTGTATGAGACACACACTAAATGCATTTCCTACAGGAAATGTAAATTTGATGAAAGTGCAGCTGGCATTATTGGGCCCCTCTTTTTGAGACCATGAATTGACACCAGTATGTTACATAATGAGAACACTTTTTGAACACTTGTGGCTGCACTTGATGTTCTTTAGAGCAAGACATTGCAGTAGCTCCCACTGCAAACCATTTCCAGCAACTGTTGTTAAGTATGGTGAGTAAAGTTCAAGGTTTAACTAGAGTGCATTAGACAAAAATGTGAGGACCCCCTACTTATTGCAGCTTGGAACAGTGGTGATGACTGCCCTGTATACTGTCAATATTTGTGTGTAATATGTTTTCTTTTGGGTAATTCCCCGGCGTCTGAGTTCTAATAGCCGACGTTTCGGAACCCTCTATCAGTTCCATCTTCATAGGCAGGTGGATGAAGTATGACAGGGGATGGGATGTG
>Ga0131853_10007813_pt1 | contig 19403 bp, 14 predicted proteins | sample TergutLab28metaG_FD_92764 | JGI IMG/M metagenome (GOLD analysis project Ga0131853, IMG submission 92764) | Labiotermes labralis P1 segment gut microbial communities from Petit-Saut dam, French Guiana - Lab288 P1 (version 2) (version 2) | ecosystem: Host-associated > Arthropoda: Insects >... | reverse complement strand
TGTTTCAGATACCGGGCATGGAATTGAAGCTGAACATCTTAACAAAATATTTGACCGTTTTTATCGTGTGTCAAAGACAAAGACGCTAAACCAAGACGGTGCTGGGCTGGGGCTTTCTATTGCGAAATGGATTGTGCAAGAGCACGGCGGGCGGGTTCAGGTAACAAGCACTTTAGGAGTAGGAACATCTTTTTTAATACATTTGCCGAATCGTAATCTCGAGCGAAGGGACAATGCAAAATGATAACAAAAGAAAATGTACACAAGTTATATCTTCTATTTAGTGCTGGGCTAATTATGTACGGTATAATCTTAGGCTTAACGGGAAGAGGGCAAATCCACTTGCTTCCGGGTATAGCCGGTAGCGGCCAAATTCACTTCCGGGCCTTAAAAACGTTCACATATCAAAGCAATTTGCTTTTAGTTATTGGCTTCCTGGCTATGCTGGCATTGGGTACGCGCAAGGTGAGGCATTACATTTCTGTTTCTGTGATATTGGCTACAACGCTCACTGGTTTAGCATATAACTTTTTATTGGTGCCGTTTGCTCAAGCCCCTATGTTTTTTTCTAACTATGTGAACTTTTCAACGCATGTACTCGCCACGGTGCTGGCGTTGGTAAATTATTTTGCATTCGAGAATAAGGGGCTTTTGAATTATAAGCATATTCTTGTAAGCATGATTTTCCCCGGTATATATTGGGTGGTGTTTTTGGCTATAGGTAATAGGATAGACTTTTTCCCTTATTTTTTTATGAACCCTAATGAGATTGGCTGGCCTATGGTGTTTTTATGGTTTGGAATGTTGTTGTTTTTCTTTGCCGGGTTGGGGTTTTTGTTAGTGTTATATGATAGAAGGCGAGGCGAAAGGTAAAGTGTGAAAAAAGGTGAACTTTCTTTTTTCATCCAAATATTTGTGCCTTCCGCAGGGAGGGCTTTGCCCGACTGAAAGGAATGGAATCAAATTATGAAAATAGAAAACCCATTTAAGGATGCAGATGAAAAGCTGATTTTTGCAAAGGTTTTGGATAAATATGTGTCTACGCAAAAAAAGCACATACCAACGCATACCGATTTTTTGGATCCTGTGCGTTGTGCATCGTTTATGCAAGTACTGGAAAGGCATGGCGACCGTGATATTTCTATAGTTGCATATGGCGGTTACGAAGATGCCGAGCGCAAGATGATAAAATTTGATACGTCAAACGCAAATGACGACTCATTCCCCATAATTTCCGTTTTCGCAGCCTATAACGAGAAATTTTCCAAGGCCCCTACCCACCGCGATTACTTAGGTGCCGTGCTAGGTCTGGGGCTTGACCGCGGTAAAATTGGTGATATTCGTCTTGCGGAAGCGGGTGCCGCCCTATATGTATCGGAAGATGTTGCGCATTTTATAGCAGAAAATTTAAACCAAGTGGGACGTGTTGTAGTAAAGGCAAAAATTAATCATAAGATTAGCGGCCTGGAAGCCACAGGACACACAAAACGTATTACGGTGCCGTCTATGCGGCTGGATGCGGTGCTTGGTGCGGCATTTAACCTGTCCCGTGGTAAGGCCGCTACGCTTATAGAAAGCGAAAAGGTGTTTGTAAATTGGAAGCAGGCAAAAAAGACTCATACCATTACGGTTGGCGATGTTATAACTGTGCGTGGTATGGGGCGGATTTCGGTAGATTCCCAAGGAGGGAATACGAAAAAAGATAGGATTGTTTTGGAGGTTACTATATAATATAGACAATCGAAAGGAGTTGCCAGCATGAAAAATATACTAAAAACGTATGACCAGCTTGTTGAATTGCTACACCTTTTGGACGCCCGGCTATTAGAGGGATATGGCAGCCAGTTTGAAGTCGTGATACAGGCTGTGGGCGGGTTTGCTCTTATGTACCATAACCTTCGTGTGGATAGCAAGCTAAGTAGGGACGTTGACTCAATAAAAGAATTACCCGCAAAGGTTTATAGGCTCGCCCAGGAGATAGATGGTTCTGGGTGGTTAAATGACGATGTGTCTGCCGATTATGGCATACCTAAAGAACTTTTTGACAATCTAGTCTTCGTAGATTCAACGTTTAAGTTCAAGTGTATACGTTTGCAGGTGGCGGTACTGGAGAGCATAATGGCAATGAAGCTGCATGCGATTGATAACATGACCCGCCGCGGATACAACCGGCATACTAACCCACGCACGCAGGACCCGAAAGATGTTAAAGATATATTGCACTTGTATAATGTTAAAAACGAACAAGATTTTGTGAGAGAATTCCCCGGGCTGGATTGCTATGTAGAAAAAGTATACATTGCCGATGATGAAGCGAATACGCCTGTATATGTGAATATTTTCGAAAAATATGAGCTTTTTGAATAGGAGTCTATCATGGGGAAATTATTCTATGAACTTGAAGCGATACCTGATAAAGAATTAAGCGATGATGAATATGCTGCCATGCTTGCTAAGTTTTATTGGTCACAGCCGGTTAATAAGGTATATCGGGATATTTTGAAATTTAATGTGATGTCCTTAGACACATCAAAAAAGCGTATTTTTGTTGAAATGGCCGAAAAAACATTTGTTCATGGGCCGGACAAAAGGGATATCCAAGACCTGCTTAAATTGCATATATAATTTAGAGCATGATATTTGTGTCTTCCGCTTTGGCTTCGCAAACGTCTTTCAGAAACGTGACTTTCACTATGCCTTGTAAGCGGTTCACGAACTGAATTTTCTGCGAAAATACTACGTTCGTTCACCACAAGGCATTTTACGCTCAAGTCACGTTTTGAATTAACGTTTGCTATAATGCAAGGTTTTGAAGGGGAACATGCCTTAGGCAATGACAGGTAGCTTGCTTGCTTAATGCGTGTAACAGAATTGACACATACATACAGCTTTGTTACAATAAAACAAATTTTGACATGATATGAATACGGAGGAATTAAAATGAAGAGACTTTTAGCACTATTGATGGCAATAGTAATGCCAATGCTGCTTTTGACTGGCTGCGTAAATGCCAATGCTGGGATGCCAAGCCGTGAAACGCACGAAGCTTTACATGAAGATGTAACGGAGCTGGCACAGGATATGATGCAGCGTATGCAAGACCGAGAACAACGGTCAGTGAATGAGGTTATTTCGCCATTATCTGCTTTTTATGCCATGACAATGGCAACCTTGGGCGCACGGGAGCAAAGTTTAGAAGCCGCTTATGAACTGTTTGGCCGTGAGCCGGTAGATGTAGCCGCAGATATGCGTGGCTTTGACCAATATCTCGCGAACTTATCCGATAATGTACAAGTATCTATTACCAACGCTGCTTGGGTTAATGGGAATTTTGTACTTGACCCGGAGGTTGAACGGGCTTTGTCAGATTATTTTGATGCTTCATTCCACACCAGTAATTTTTGGGGACGCCCGGCTATAAACGAGCTTAACCGATGGATAAGTGAGCAAACAAATGGGCTTATAAGCGAGTACTTCAGGACTACTTTCACAGGCCAATCTACAGCTTTGCAATTGCTTAACATAACTCACCTTACTGCTGACTGTATCTATGATATATGTCCTAGCTTTTTATGGTTACGAAGTTTAGAAGAGTTAGAACATAGTATAGAAAAACTGGATATAGATTGGCCATATATTTTGATGAGTGGAAATATAAGCAGTATAGTGTCTCCACGCAGATACGCGTTCTTCAATTATTCAGGGCTCATTGATATTGATGAATCCAATATAGCTGGAGATATTGATGCACCATTATTGGCTTCAAGTATCGATATGCGCCAAAGAATACGAATTGTAGAAACAGAAAACGGTGTTGAAGTCGCGATTGTTACAAATGTGAGTCTATCAGTCATAAGAACTCACCCGCAAATCCCAATGACTACCCCCCCCCCCCAAGTATAAATGGCTATACCCCAGCAAAAAAGGGGAAAAGGCATGAAAAATATTAATTTGAAAAAACTGCTATCACTCTTAATGACAGTAATAATAGTGTTTGCAACCATTGGTATAATCCCGGTAAATGCATCAGCACGCCCAGCAAGCACCCTAATTTTTAATGACTTAAATTGTCCCGAGGTTTATTTTTTAACCCGTACTCTAAGAGGCAACTTTGGAATGCAAGGTTTTGAAGGCGAACATGCCTTGGGTAATGACCCTGATGCACCAGTCATAATATATGTACAATTTACCATACCGTCGGCAGTAGCGTTATATCTTTTGCAAGAACGCGGCCAGCCTACGAGCCATATGGTTTCGGCAAACGCTGTCGGCTTACAAAGAACAGCCCCTCAATTACAGATGGCTGGCAATCTTACAGAAGCAGACTTTGAGGTGCAATCATTATCTGCGCATACTGCATTTCATCAACAGTTAAACAGCATTCCTACTCCGTTTAGCCGTACCAGCCAAGAGGTAGAAATACTCGCACAATTTTATAGCTTGTTTAATGGTGTAATCATGCGTGTACCCACAAGTATGGTGGCGCAAATTGCAGCACTGCCGGAGGTGTTTGTTGTAACACCGTATGTGGCTGCAACGCCGCCAGGTTACGGTTTGATTCATGAAGCCGCATCTACTGTAAACAACATGCCAGAAGGCTTGATGCCAGCAACAAGAGCTTCTTTGGGAATACAGCGGATACATGACAGCGGTATTACAGGTGATGGTGTGCGCGTGGCTATGCTGGACACAGGGATTTACTCAAACCACCCAGCATTTAACCACCCAGAACGTGGGAGTGTTTTATATGCCGGTGACGATATTCCATGGACTCCCAATTATCATAATTCACATGAGCGCCCCTACTTTGACGAACCTGGTTATCACGGTAGCCGAACCGCTGGGGCACTTGTCTCCATGGCACCAGATATAACCTTGCTGTCCATTAAAAGAGGGAGCTCCGGTACCGAGGGACAAGACCATGCTTACCATCACGATGCTTTGCGCCTAGCCCGGGATTGGGGTGCAGATGTTATATACACTTGGCACAATTTTGCTAACCATCCATTTTGCCCACATGCGTCAGACGTAACAACAACCGTGCTGGCCGGTCACGTAGTGGTAACCGCCGTCCACAACCAAGGCCCATACCCATTCTCGCTATGGACACCCAGCACTAGCCCACTTGCCATTTCTGTTGGTGCAGGCTCACATGGTGGTTCAACCACTGGTCCAGATACAACTTATCGTCACCGCGATACAGTCGTTGGTTTTTCTGGGCGCGGCCCGGTCGGCCAAACCTACCATATCAAGCCAGACATACTAGCCCTAGGCGTTAATGACAGGTCAGCCATAGGTGGAGACGAAGGTTTTGGTCGATTTAGCGGCACCTCCATGTCCGGCCCAATTGTGGCCGGGATTGCGGCGTTAATGGTGCAAGATGCCCGTGACCGCTACGGAACGTTTAACCCAACAGAAATAAAAGCGACACTCATGAACACAGCCCGCCCTATTAACCCAAATCCCGCCGTTAGCCGATATATGTCCCGTTACTGTGTGTTTTCCGCAGGTGCAGGTTTTGTTAACCCTGCTGACGCGCTCCGTTTAAATGACGGTGCTTTTGCTACAGCCACGCATCCTGTTATTATTCCACACCCGGAAGAGGGTGGATTCCCACCATTCTTTAACTTACCATGGCCTATGGCCTCGCTTAGCTTTGGTGCTATTAACGTAAACAACGCCAGAGGCAACAGCAGGGAAATGGAAATTACCATCCATAGACCAGGAGACGAAATGTGGACACCATATGTTACTTTTAACGGTAACAGGGCGGGGGTCAACTTAAATATCCTCTCCAATGAACCGTTTCCCGGGGCCCCCTACGCAGATGCAATCCATTTCACTGCCCGGCTCACCTTCGACAATACTGCCCAATCCGGCATATATCAAGGGCAAATCCGGTTCGCTAATGGCACCAGGCGTATAACCATGCCCTTCGCCGTTGTTGTATACAACGAAATCTACACGGCACAAGATTTCGATAATATACGCAATAACCTTGGCGGTATACATCGTATAATGGATGATATAGATTTTTCCGGATTTAACAATTGGATACCCATTGGCACAAGTGCTACCCCATTTACCGGTATGGTTATGGGGTACAGCGGTAACACCTTTTATAACCGTACAATAAGCAACCTAAACATAAACCGAAACGCCGCTGACACAGGGTTGTTTGGTGTTAGCAGCGGTTTTATAACTAGCCTTACAGTAAACGCGGGGGTAATTAGCGGTGCCAACAATACGGGTATACTTGTAGGCAATAACTCTGGGACTATAAACAATGTTACAGTAAGTGCCACAGAAGTTAGGGGTGCTAACAGTATCGGCGGCCTTATAGGCAGCAATACCGGGCAGATAGCAAATGCCCATGTATATGGTATCGGTATGTTGATAGGAAGTGCTCAAACAGGCGGCTTAGTCGGCCAAAGCGCAGAGGGTAACGCTAGAATTTCGAACTCCACAGTACAAAATATCGCAGAGATTAGGGGTACTAACTCTACCGGTGGCCTTGTAGGTAGTAACGCAAGTCGGATAAGATATAGCCGTGTCGATGGTATAAATGTCTTGGCAGGTAACAGCCAGGTTGGTGGCTTGGTTGGCCAAAATATTAGTACCTTTACTAGCACTGCTAGCATTGAGAGCAGTGCGGCTGTAAATATTGGCAGCATAACCGGTAGTTTTAATAATACCGGCGGTTTCGCTGGCAGTAATAACGGAAACATATACCGGTCATACGCCCAAAACAATGTAAGAGGTAATTCTGGCGTGGGCGGTTTTGTCGGGATGCAATCGGGTGGCGAGATAGAGCATAGCTTTGCAACCGGTAACGTATTGGGTAACTCCCAAAGCGGCGGCTTTGTGGGCAACATGCTCAGCGGTACCATAAGAAACACTTTTGCCACCGGAAATGTGACAATAGGTACAACCAACGCAGGATTCGCAGGGGTTATGGGAATGGTTACCCGGATAGAAAACAGTTACAGCCTATCAAACAACCCCAACGGCTTTACTACCAGTAATAGGATATTAGAAAGCAGCTTCTTCGAGATAGACAGGCTGGGCTGGGTTTTTGATAGCGCAGCAGCAATGTTTGCACAAATGGACAGCTTGCTTGAATTTGAACTGGAACTTGAAATAGACTCCACACATCATGACTTGTTAGAGGCCGAAACCGCCTATTACGCATTTGACACTTCGTTTGATACCTCGTTCGCCGCCCCATTCGATATTTCATATGAAGCCGCATTTATGCAAATAGACAATTTACAGGCAGTCGTCGCCGCGCAAAGCAGCAACCCAATGGCCAGGACATCCGAGCAAATGCGCATGCAAGAGACTTTTGAAGGCTGGGACTTTGTCAGCATATGGGAGATGCACCCCGGCCAGTATCCGATGCTTCGGGCTATGCACCAGCCAATTATCAATACCGAGTTCATACCCATCTATACCTTAGTAGATTTTAATTACATCTACAGCAACCTGTTTGGCAACTTTAGGCTCATGGCAGATATAGACTTATCGGGGATAAACTGGACACCGATAGGCACCGTAGCAGAGCCATTTAGGGGCATACTAGACGGAAATGGCCATACAATATATGGTATAAACGTAAATTTCACAAACGCCCAAGATAATGCAGGTTTTTTTGGCATTAATAGCGGCACAGTATCAAATTTGACCATTGCCAACGCAAGCGTTACCGGCCGCACTAATATCGGCGCGCTTGCAGGCCAAAACCACGGGAGTATTGCGAATGTAACCATCGTTAACGCAACCGTCCAAGGGGCTACAAATGTAGGCGGCTTGGTGGGGCGTAGTTCTAATACAAGCAGGATATACAATGGTTCTGTTGTTGGTGATACCCGGGTTACCGGGACAGCTGCCATAGGTGGTTTGGTTGGCGATAACCATGGTAGAATTGCCAATGCCTCGACGGAGGGTTTGGCAGAAGTACGCGGTAGCGGCGGTAATATAGGCGGCTTGGTTGGCAACAATTTAGGTACCACAGCGGTAATCACCAATAGCCACTCTTCCAATATCACTAATTTGTTTGGCAACCATAACGTAGGCGGCTTGGCTGGCGCTAACAATGGGACTATACGCTTATCATACTCGACCAATAATGTCACCGCTTCGGGTCAAACCGCCGGGGGTTTTGTGGGTATCACAACATCTGGTATTATCGAGCAAAGCTATGCGACCGGCGCGGTAAGTGGTGCCGGTGTAGTTGGCGGCTTTGCGGGCAGGATTGATAACGCCATTATCAGAAATAGTTTTGCTTTGGGCAATGTAGCGGCATCGGCCACAAGCGCCGGTTTTGTTGGCGATATCTCACATGCCAATGCCAGAATCGAAAACAGCTATGCCATATCCAACAGCGCAAATGGCTTTGCCACCGGTGACCGCGGTATAATCGAGAATAGCTTCTTCCAATTGGATGCGCTGGGCATCATTGACACCATGTGCCCGCATGCCAGAACAGCCGGGGAAATGCGTATGCCGTATACATTTGAAGGCTGGGACTTTGACACGGTATGGATGATGAGCGGCACCCCTATGCTTCAACGGCTTAGGGTTGCGGCAGAGCGTAGTTTTATCCCCATCCATACAGCAGAAGACTTGTACAATATGGGAAATAACGTAGGCCGAAACTATCGCCTCATGGCAGATATCGACTTATCGGGAATAAGCTGGACACCAGTAGGCACAAGAACCCATCCATTTGTTGGTGTATTGGATGGCAATGGCCGCACCATACACAACTTGAATATAAATGCCCAGGATAACGCTGGGTTGTTTGGTGTTAACCGCGGTATCATAGCAAACCTTGACATGCATGGTGTAACAGCAAATACATCACACGTCCATGTTGGGAGCCTTGCGGGTGTTAGTTACGGCCACATATCAAACATAACCGCCACCAATGTATTGATTCATGGATCGGCAAGAGTCAGCGGCCTAATAGGCCAGAACGACGGCAATATAACCGATGCAGAAGTATACAATATAGAAATTCGTGGTTCCGGCGGTGCTATTGGCGGGCTTGTTGGTACGAATAATGGCCGGATAGAACGCACTCTGGCTCATGGCGGTTTCGGCGTTACCGGGGGTAATACTATTGGTGGGCTTGTTGGCGACAATAACGGCATAATCGCCTATTCATCGGCAATGGATATGGCAGAAGTCCGCAGTATCGGCATAGGTACTGCCGGTGGCCTAGTTGGCAGCAATGGCCGTACCATATCACTCATCTCCAATAGCCGGTCGGTTAATATAGCAAACTTGTCAGGCAGCAGGAATGTAGGCGGCTTGGTTGGCAGCAATGGCAGTGGTAGTGGCGGTACAATATACCGTTCATATTCGACAAACGACGTACATGCTACTGACCGAACCGGAGGGCTTGTAGGTAACATGGGTGGTGGCCTTATTAGTCTTAGCTATGCAACAGGCTCTGTAAGTGCCCATGGCATGGCGGGAGGGCTTGTAGGAGATATGACCAGTGGCACAATCGAACAGAGTTATGCGACAGGTTCGGTAAGCGGCAATCTTTCTGGTGTTGGCGGTTTTATTGGTCGTATCCATAGTATGGGAGCAGTCACAATCCGAAACAGTTTTGCAACAGGCAGTGTTTTAGAAATTTCCACCAGTAATGCGGGCTTTGCCGGTAACATTTTCGTTAATACAGCCATTCAAAACTCCAGTATCCGAATAGAAAACAGCTTTACCACATCCCACCACGTCAATGGCCTGTTTACCGGCGGCCAAGGTGCTGTAGTAATAAACAGCTTCTTTGAGTTTGACGAGTCCAGCCTAGCCAACCCGTACTGCCCACATGCCAGAACGGATTGGGAAATGCGCCGTATCTCGACATTTGAGGGCTGGGATTTTGAAAATATTTGGGAAATGCATGGTAGCAGCAACCCGCCTGTGCTTAGAGGGCTGCCAGTCCCCATTTTTAGGCTATGGATGCCATTAGAGTTGCCACTGGAACTACCACTGGAGCCGGTTGTTAATGAACCGGTGCTTGAATACGAACCGGAACCAGAACCAGAAACCCTGGAACCTAACCCGGAACCTGAGTATCCAGACACACCGGAGTATGAACCAGAGGATGGCGACAAACCGGTATATGAACCAGAATGTGACAATTAACTTTAAACCCCCGTTTCAGGCACACATTAGCTTGAAACGGGGGTTTTTGGCATGATTTTATCATTATTTCGAACAAACTTTTACCAAATTAAGCGCATATTTTATCACTATTTGGATAAAATTTCGTCTTTCTTCATATTTGCCTTCATCACCATTCGTCATGTTATTTTCTAAGGAATCACAAACTCTGCCGTTTTTGCTAAAATTTCATCGGTGGCGTAAAGCTCCATAAATGTACCGTCTTCGCGGCTTTCTGCATTCAATACTTTGCATGTGTCATGAATTTTGCTAACCAATGCGCCATGGGTATATGGGATAAGCACCGTAATTTTACTGCGCATAGAGTCTAAAACCGATTCGACAGTTTTTAGAAGCCCGGGGATATTCGTGCCTTCCCGTGCAGATATGGATACCGCGTGTTTAGCCATTGAGTCGAGGGCAAATGTGCTTGCCATATCCATTTTGTTAAATGCTGTCACAATCGGCTTGTCCATGCATTCCAGGCTTTTTAGCGTGGCGTATACAGTTTCCATTTGCTGTGCATATTGCGGCGAAGACCCGTCTACCACATGCAGCAAAATATCTGCAAAGCGTGTTTCTTCTAACGTGGCACGGAATGCCTGTATCAAGTGATGCGGCAATTTATTTATAAAGCCTACCGTATCAGTAAGCAGAATTTCTGCCCCGCCGTTTGGCAATTCCATTTTTCGTGTGGTGGTGTCCAGTGTGGCGAATAATTTATCCTCTGCCAATACATTTGCACCTGTTAGTGCATTAAGCAGCGTAGACTTTCCGGCGTTTGTGTAACCCACCAATGCCACTACGGGAATATCTTGCTTGGTGCGCTTTTTGCGTAAAAGGGCTCGGTTTTCTTTAAGTTCTTTTAACTCCCTGTTAAGCTGGTCTATGCGGCTGCGAATGTGGCGGCGGTCCAGTTCCAGCTTTTTTTCGCCGGGGCCGCGGTTGCCTACACCGCCATGCGCCGCCATGCCAGCCTGGCGTGATAGCGATACACCAAGCCCCGTCAAATGCGATAGGCTGTATTTAAGCTGTGCCAATTCTACTTGTGCTTTACCTTCGGCCGTTTGGGCACGTTGGGCGAATATATCCAGAATAACCATTGTGCGGTCCAAAACTTTAACATTAAAACGCTCTGCCAAGTTGCGCTGCTGGCTGGCGGTCAGTTCGTCGTCGGCAACAACGGCGTCTGCACCTGTAGCCTCTATCATCTCTAATACTTCGTCCAGCTTACCTTTGCCAAGGTAAAGGGCAGAATGTATAGCTTCACGTTTTTGTATTATCCGTCCTACTTCTTCCGCGCCAGCGGTGTCTACAAGCAAGCTGAGTTCGTTTAGGTTTGTTTCGCTATCGGTACCGCTTTTTTCCACGGCAATTAAAACAAATTTTTCTTTTCGTTCGGCGGTGTCGTACATAATTACTCCTCTTTCTAGTAAATTCTTTAGAGCAAATTGGTTTTGCCTAGCCTCAAACTTCGCTGGAAAGCGGCCTAATGCCGCCGACTTTCCGCCTTGTTTTCGGACAACGCAAAATCAAATTGCTATAATGAGTCATTCCCAGCATAAATAAATGTCTATCCGAAAACAAGCTAAAAAATGGTTATAATCAAAATTGATTCCTTTTTAACACGTTACTTCTCATGTTTTGTTTCGTATATCGCAATAAAAATCATCAAAAGCGATGGCCCAATAACCAGGCCCAAAAGCCCGAATATTCGGAAGCCGATAAAAATGGACATGAGCGATGCAAGAGGGTGTGCGCCCATTTGGTCACCCAATATTTTGGGTTGCATCACTTGACGGGTAATGGTTATAACCCCGTAAATAATGCCAAGGCCAATGGCTTGTTGGAAGTTACCCATAACCAAGCTAATGAGTGCCCAGGGTATAAGCACTGTCCCTGTGCCCAAAATGGGTAAAAAGTCCAGAACCGCAAGCAACAGGCCAAGTAAAAGTGCATAGTCGTTACCCAATATCAAAAGCCCAGCAATACTAATGATACCAATCACCAGCATTAGAATATACTGCGCGCGGAAATACCCGCTCATGGCTTTGGATAGCCCTTTTTTTGTATAGCTCATTTGTTTGGATATCCATTTGGGGCACGCGTTACCAATGGCTTTAAAAATACCTTCCCGGTCTGACATAAAAAAGTACGCGCTAATCAGGGTAAGCGTTGTATTCAGGAAAAAATTGGGTATAATTGTTGCGAGACGTACGCCATGGTCACGCATACCTTCACCAAAAAGAGTCGTTACTAAGCTTAGCAGTACGTCCTGTATGTCCGGAAGATATATGTCGTCAGGCAGGGCATCCTCAATGCGTTGTAAGCGCAGGTTAAATTCGTTTAACCGCCCGGCAAATTCTCCTATATGATCCGGAGCAGAAGCTAAAAAATCCGAAATTTGCCTAATAAGAGTTACAACCAGCCATGCACCAACGCTGCTTAAAATGCCAATAAAAATTAGCAAGCAAAGTAATGCCGCCATCCAGCGTTTCCATTTTAATTTATTTATTATGACGCGTATCAGCGGCTCCATTAGCAGGGCGATTAAAAACCCAAAGAAAAATGGTGCCAAAAACGTGAACAGTACCGTAAAAAACGCATATACCATAAGTGTAATAATCGCAAGAAATGCGGCACGGTCTATGCTGTGCTTGTTGCGAAGGTAGATTTCATACATAGAATCACATCCTTATATATTGGTATAGAAATAGTATCATACTATTGCCGGTTCGGATAATAAATTTTGCGATTAGACTGCTTGCACAACTGTAATTGTCGTTTTAAGTCGCCGAATGATGAGCGAAACTTTTTTTCGACTGCACAATTTTCCAATAATTTCCTGTTTGCCGTGGTAGGCTTGTACTCTAGCAAATAATTAATTCTTACGAAGGAGCGGGAGATATGAAAGATTTTACATTACCTGCCAACATAAAGCAAATCGGCAGTATAGGAAATGGGCTACGTATTTATATGGAAGACTACGTTTGCACATTTTTACACCAGTACGCGACATCGGGCGGGTATGACGAGCGGATAGCATATCTGGTTGGGCGGCACATGTTGATAGACGGCCAGTCGTTTTTGTTTGTGTCCGGCGCAATTTACGGCATGTACACAGAACAAATGGAAGGTTACACGCGTTTTTCGCAAAAAAGTGCGCAGTATGCAGATGCTGTACTGGAGGAACACTTCCCGGGGCAGGAAATTGTAGGGTGGATGCAGTCCCAGCCAAGTTATGGTACGTATCTTAACCATTATTACGGGGCGTACCACATGCGGCAATTTACTAAGCCGTATCAAGTACTATTTGTGATGGACCCGTTAGAGCGCGTCAATGCATTTTACACTGTAAACCCAAATGCAATAACCCCTTCTGACAGAATGACAGAAATTGGCGGGTATTTTATCTACTACGAGAAAAATGTGAATATGCACGAATATATGCTGACCAACAAAAGCGTAGACTATGCCGCCAAGCCCCCAACATTTGTAGAGCTAACCCCCGTAGAGCCTTCTATGCCGGAAGATGACGAAATTCCGCACGATGACTACATGGTTCATGCCCATGCGTATGATGAGGAAATGGACGAGCGTGATACACTTTTTGCCACACACGACCAACATGAAGATATTGAGCCGGAAGAAATAATACGCCGCCACCAAGCAAACCGCGCAAAACGAAGAGGCGTACAAGTGGAGCAACGACGGGCCTCCAGCCTTTTGGCCGGCTTGTGTGCCGTGCTTTTTGTAGTATCATTTGTGATGGGTGTTGGACTTGTACGTAACCAAGACCGCATCGACCGCTTGGAAGGCGAACTTCGCCAACTGGCAACGGCGCATCGTAACTTATTTGCTCAATTGTCTAACCCAGAGTTTGCCCCAGTTTTTGCCGGAACAAACCCTGCTGTTGTGCCAAATAATGGTGCCCCCGCATATGTAACCACCACACCGGTTACCACACTGCCTGAACCGCTACCCACCGCCCCCCCTACTACTGAGCCGCCGCCCACTACGACATTGCCTGTTGCGACACTGCAAGAGCAAACAGCGCTGGTGCCGGCTATACCCGCGACATATACAATCCAACCTGGCGACAGCCTTATTGCCATAAGCATCTACTTTTTTGGCGATGCGGGAATGGTAAACGAGATTTTGGCCCTAAACGGGATAGAGGACGCAGACCATATTGTAGCTGGCAGAACAATTGCCCTGCCAAGGTTAGAAGGTAGCCGATAGTGACAGAAATGATGGCAGCCGCATTGGCTCACGAAATAAAAAACCCGGTTGCATTGGCAATGGCATACGCGAGTCTTATCCGCCAAACCGGCGATTCTCCGGAAATAAACGAATATTGCAACCTTATCCAGCAGTCATTGCTAGATATCAGCGATTTGGTACAAGATTTGTTGTTCGCCGCGCATCTTAGGTCAGAGCCTTGCATCATAAATGTTTCAGAAATGCTGGCGGAAATGCTGAATGAATACCGGGTAGCAATGCCCGGTATTTCTTTTGCTATAAATGCAGACCCTTCGTTTACATGTTATGCCAACGAGCAACATGTACGTCTGATATTCTCCAACCTTCTGAAAAATGCGGCAGAAGCAGCGGAGATGACCGGAGAGGGTTATGTTACAGTTTATACAACAAAGGTTTGTGAATATTTGCAAGTGTCTATCCACAATAGCGGAAGTTTTGACGTGCAAAAAAAGCCCCATGGCAGCGGAATGGGGCTTGGGATTTGCGACTGGCTTATAAAGCAACTGAGCGGTGAGTTGAAAATAGGAAAGAATGCGACAGAAGATGGTTATGTGGCGATAGTTTCGCTGCCGTGTAATTTCTGATGCTCCCCAAAAATGAAAACACTAGACCTCCTTGGAAACTGGCAGAAGCATTTTCGCATGTACGAGTTTCCGAGGAGGTCATTACTTTTTTCGTGTAGTCAGCCATTATACTGCCGCTTCTAACTGTGTTAAAAGTCTGTAAGCAACGATGTTTTGGAAAATCAGTTTCTTTTGATAATGTCGTCTCTTCTGACATCTATCATCATTATCGCCAATTTCAATGCCATGGTATCGGGGTTGGTAAAATTATATGCCATGCCACAGACATTCTCGATTTCTTTTCCGAATATCTTTCTGCGCGATCCCGTTCCTTGGCTGCAACCGCCACAACGGCCATCATTACATATATTTAAGTTTTGCCAAGCCGTTTCCTTCATAGCATCATCAGTCGGGTACTCTGCAAATCTGCTGGTGCTGCTATTGTCAGGCATAATGGTCCACCCAGAGTTTTCGGCATCAAGTAAAATGTAACAAACGAGTTTTTCTTGAAATTTTACCTCCCAATGTAACGTGTCTTGCCCATGATATGTGAATCTTTCAATTAACATATCACATGCTTGCAAATGTGAAACAAAAGCCAGCGCATATTCGTGCGCATTGCCGGTAAGCACTTCACCAATAAAATCTTCAATTCTTTTTTCGGCCATTATGCAGTTAAACCTCTGTTCCGTACAACTCTATCTGCGTAAGAGCCGGGAAAGGCGACTCATCATCGGCCTTTATCAACTTTTCCAGAACCACATAGCTTGTAACCACAGGTGGGAAGCTAAATTCTTGAAGCTCCACTTTTTTTGCGGTTTCAAACGTATGGCTTGTGCCATCTTCGAAGCGGATAGTAACTTGTGTCCAGTAACTGTCGTGGGGGAAGTCTGCCCGCAGCACAAAACCTGCGCCGTCTATGCGTACATTGCGGCCAAAGTCTATGGTTAGGGCCGCATTGGGGTCGCGGTTAATGCCCCAGCTTTGGTATGGGTATGGCCCATGCGAATTGTTGGAATGTACGCCATCGATGGCGTTTTTTGCAAAAAATGTGGAGTCGTTACGGGTTTCAACATTGGCATATGCGTGAGGATACGCGCCCGATTCTTCTTTTTGGTCATGGTGGTTTAAGGCCAAGTTGCGATATATGTTTACCTCATATTCTTTGGCATAGCGGACAGACATGTTGCGTTTTTTGCCCATGAAAGCCGCCGGAGGTATGGATTTCCTGTCACCTTCGGACAAGGGGATTTTGTATTCCCAAGAAGTGCTTTTTACATACACGAGCGAAGAATTCAAGGTTTCGTCTAGTTTAACAATCAGGTGTTTGCCGGGGGAATCTGTTGTTACACGAATAAAGTCTCCCGGTTCATACTCCAGGTTTTGTGTGGCTACAAATGCCATGTTCTCGCCCTCGCCAACCATTGGGACGATAGGCTCTTCAAAGCCAAATGTACCTGTACGAACTGCGCCGTCTTGGCTCATAATTTCAATTTTAATCATTATTGTCAGCTCCTTCGTTATAAATGGGGCTCTGCCCGCCGCTTTATATAATATTGACATGAAACAAGCGAAATGTCAAAGCATGTTTCACCATTTCCACTGCTTGGGCATACACTACCGTATACTTATCTGGGGAGATGAGGGCTTTGCGTCAATACCGTATCCGTGGGAAAAAACGGTTAACGGGGGCACTTAGTATTGGGGGGGCAAAAAATGCCGTGTTACCAATACTTGCCGCTGTATGTCTTAACGAAGGTGAAAGCGAAATTCACAACTGTCCGTCCATTGCAGATACTTTTTCGTCTATAGAAATATTAAAGAGCATTGGCTGTAAGGTAAAGTTTGAAGGCTCTGTGCTTAAAGTAGATTCGTCTGGGGTATTGTCGCACGATATACCGGACGACATTGTGGGCAAAATGCGGTCGTCCATTTTGTTTATGGGGGCTATGCTTGGGCGCGCTGGCAAAGTGAACATTGCCATGCCCGGTGGGTGCAACCTTGGCACGCGTGCGATAGATTTGCATGTTTTTGGGCTTACTAAAATGGGTGCAACCATTTGCATAAGCGACGACAAGTTGTATTGCGAGGCTAAGGAATTGCATGGTGCTAACATCCACCTGCACACCGCAAGCGTTGGCGCGACACAAAACCTGATGCTTGCGGCTGTTAAGGCAAAGGGCGAAACAGTGATAGAAAACGCCGCATGCGAACCGGAAATTATAGACCTTGCAAATTTCCTCATTAGCATGGGTGCAAAAGTCCAAGGTGCGGGAGCAAGCACGGTTACTATCACCGGCGTAGAAAGTATGAACGCTGCGACACCGTACCGCATCATGCCGGACCGTATTGTGGCAGGCACTTATCTGCTTGCGGCGGCAATTACCCAAGGCGTAATCACTTTGCATGATGTACGCCCTGCAGATCTTACTCCGATTCTCACTAAGCTTGAAGAAATGGGATGTTCTGTCTATATCGGTAAGGCCTGTGTCACGCTGATATCCCCTTGCCGGCTAAACGCGTTGCCAAAGCTTGTAACAGAAGTCCATCCCGGCTTCCCGACAGACATGCAGGCACAATTTGTAGCGGCCTTGTCGGTTGCGGACGGCACAAGCGAGGTATCCGAAACCATTTTTGAAAGCCGCCATGCCCATGCCACGGACTTAAACCGCATGGGTGCAAATATCGAAGTGTCCGAAAATTGCAAGACTTTTGTCATCAATGGGAAAGAGCAGCTATACGGCAAAACTGTAGCCGCCCAAGATTTAAGAGGCGGCGCAGCATTGATACTAGCAGCACTTGCCGCCGAAGGTGAAACAATCGTGCAAAATGCGGAATATGTAGAGCGCGGTTATGCGCGAATTGAGAAGGATTTGGCGTATCTGGGTGCGGATATAGTTTTGGAAGGGTAGGGGAGAAGGTTTAACCGGGGTTGTTTCGTTAGGGTGTGTCGACATACCCTAAGGAATTGCAATTTCTTTAGGGAGGCAACCCCGGTTTTGTGTTGATTTTAAATAAATAACGTTTTCTTTCTTACCGGATAAATCATGACTCATATGAATTCATACAATAATCATATAAGGCTTCAAATGTTTCAAACCGTAATATTTTGTAGCCAACCTTTTCACATTCTATTGCATACGTGTTTACTGCTTTTAGAAGTTCATCTTTAAATATTTCGGGATTATCGGCATCAAAATACTGCATTACGTCAAATACTTTTGTGCCATTGTTTTCTGCCATTTCATATAAACTGCTTTGGGCGTCTCTTGCGGCGTGAAATATATATGATTTGTCATTTGAGGCGATGCTTGCATTAACTTTAGCTACGCAAGTCCCCCAAAGCAATTCATAGGTACCTGCAAGATTGTCGCGAGTTGGCACAGGCTTTGGGATATATTTTTCACACATCGTATCATAAAGTTGAGTTACACTGCCTAATAATGACAACGCGGCATTCTCTATTTCGCATATGGTTTTTGATTCTATTAAGGCCATATATTTATAATAGAAATTATCCGGCAAATACCTATATGTCAAAACTTCTTCAAGGTATCTTTTGATACCCTGCTTAATACAAGTGTTGTTAAGGCTAACCAAGGCATTCACCAGATGAAATAATAGGCGGCTGGATGCATACCTAACTATGCCTATGTTATCTGAAAGCATAGTGTTTGCATACGCTTGTTTGGCAAGGTCTACATGTTTTTTTGCCCGTCCAAGAGAATTTTTATTTATAGGTTCTGCCATTAGCCTTAGAGCCTTTTCTCTTAATCCATTAAATTTTTCAAGATATCTAGGCTTCGTGCAATATATAACTTGCAAATCTGTGAGGGCAGAAACACCGACGCGTTCCAAGGCCGCTTTTCTTTCTAAGTTATCCCATGAAATATAAAAAAAGCTGTATGTGACATCGTCGAATACGAAAGTTTCCCATAGCTTTCCGAAGCGGACAGAATCATGTACGATACATAAATCCAAATCACTTTTTTCATGGAAATCGTTATGCAAAAAAGATCCAGTAAGGCCAATGAGCACAATATCATCAAGGAAATCCCTCTTGACACGCTCGATGACCATATTAATTAGTTTTTCGTTTTTGTCCATTAGCCTTTTCTTTGTTATGTTATCCATTTGGTTCCCTCCTAGAATTAAAAACTATGGCCATTATAGTGCGTGAACAAAAGAATTGTAAGTCTTTGATTTTGTGAGATAAGACTGTGCGAAGAAAACCAGTCTTATCAACATTTTCAAGGCAATGGACAGCGGGGTAGTACAACAAGAATAAGCAAAGTGTAGTTAACGCAACCGCACATTGCTTATTTTTTTGCACTGCTGCCAGAAATGCGGCTATAAAATCATACCCAACAGAAACAGGATAGAGCCAGAGTGAATACTCAT
>Ga0131853_10007811_pt1 | contig 19403 bp, 7 predicted proteins | sample TergutLab28metaG_FD_92764 | JGI IMG/M metagenome (GOLD analysis project Ga0131853, IMG submission 92764) | Labiotermes labralis P1 segment gut microbial communities from Petit-Saut dam, French Guiana - Lab288 P1 (version 2) (version 2) | ecosystem: Host-associated > Arthropoda: Insects >... | reverse complement strand
GTCAGGAAAAAAAAAAAAAAGGCAACAGTCTCCTCTCAAGATCTCTACAGCATTACGGACCCAAACACAGCCGGATACAGCGAACACACACTTTGCCAACACACATAATAAAAAGCAGAAGCCAATAGATATTAATGTGCCACAATGAAGAGCTTTAAATAACATTTTAAAAATTTTTAAGATACAGAAGAACGAAATAAATATTGTTGTAAAAATTGTAACAGCAATGCAAAGTTCAAAAGCAGGGCATATTTTACATTTTACTGCACAATCTATGTAACAACATTACAAAAAGTAGATAGTTTCGGAGCAAGTAATGCAATGGTCTCCTTGAAGATGGTGTAACAAACACCGAAACATGTAGGAGCTAACTGGTGATAAATATATGTATTTAACATATTATGTGCGTTTAGCTGGAATAAAAGAAGTGACTGACTGCAAGATGCATGGAGTGGAAAGCTTCAAAATAAATGTCACACAAATGTTTGCCTACCTCTCTGCTAAGGTTTCATTCAGACAATTTTATTTTGCTTCTAGCCTACCGTTTGAAAATTAAACGGCCGCTTTAACCCCGGGAACGACCCGGTACCCACTGCACAGGAGGCTGGGTGGGCCTCAGGGTCAGTCTGGAAGTGTGCGGAAAATCTCGCCTTCACCGGGATTCCGCCGAACTATTTCTTTTATAAATGAGTAAACAGCTGTTCCGTCCGGCAACGTAAAGCTCGACATATGGACGACAAACTGTGTATACAGGAGTGAAAAGATCTGAACCACTTTAATATCCCATGAAAGGAAACAATACTGCCGAACAGGGAAGTAGCTATGGTCGGGCAGCAGCGTCCAAGAGGCGGCAAAATGGGAGGCAAAATTGACACTTTAAATAAAAAATAAATAAATAATAAAAAATGCGTTCAACAAACTTTAGATTACTGGTACAAAAGGAAATGCAATAAATGCTATCTTGAGGGTTGTTGACCGTGCATCTTCCTCATTACATGATGTTAAATGCCAACTTGATGCAACTAGGTCATTTTATTGACGTATTCTTAGCTCGACATGTTTCGGGTACATACGTCCATCATCAGAAACATTAGATGTTGAGTTGCAGCATATGGTTTTCTGCACCGAGTTTTTGGATGGGAGGTGGTCTTGAGAGCCGCTGCGTGGGTCGTGTGTACGGCGCGGATGGTGGCGTGCCAAAAACCATACGCTGCAACTCAACATCTAATGCTCCTGATGATGGGTGTATGTACCCGAAACATGTCGAGCTAAGAATACATCAATAAAATTACCTAGTTGCATCAAGTTGGCACTTCACTATATTTCAAATGCTATTTTATTTAAGATCGTAACTTATGTCAAGGGTGCTCACGTTATTATTCGCCCCGGGCGTAAAAGAAAAACGTAGCTACGCCACTGCTGCCGAAGGTACAACAGTGACGGATAAAAACAGACTTCCACAAAATTACGCGTGGTCTTATCGAGACGAATCGCACTACGCAACTGATAAGAACATGTACACCATGTATCGCAGATACAGTAAATGAAGTGAGACTAAGCTTCCTCATAAGTAATTTCCTCCATTTCGGCCGACCGAACTAAAAATGACGTTTACAAAGTACGTAAAAGGAAAACTTGTGACAACGGAGAGAAGAAAGCACAAGAAGAGCAAAACTTGGAACTGCCAGCTATAAGTCATCAGTTACCGCCATTACTCCAGCACAATTTGAAAGCTCCTGCTGCATTTTATATGTATTATATATGACACAGCGAGCCCAAGCTATAAGCATATAAACCAGTAAATCATCAACTCCATTCAAAGTTTAATATCGAGATCAATATAATATCCATAGTTTTACATTACATACGGGCCATTTCCTCCGCAGCGGAGAGAGAAGAGACGAACGGAGAGAGACGGCGAGAAAGAGTGGTTGGAAGAAATAGAGAGAACAGGGGAATGGAGCAAGTTAAAATTTATGTAGGATGTGTTCGGAAATGAAACAAGAAGAAAAAGCTCATGACATAAAGCAAACTGACCACTATGAGATAAACTCGGAATAAGCAATACGCCATAATGATACTTACAGCACAAGTACCGTAATCAAACAATGCATTATTGATAATCATTTACAAAAGGCCCAAGTATCTTTCTTATTCCCTTTTCCAATCTTTTCTATGTTTTATTACTTTCCTCATGAAAATGTATTGCTGATTAGCATCCCATGAAGAAACCTGTTCATCTTCCCCATTCAAATTAAGCAGCTCGTAAAGCAATGTACAGTTTTTTTTTTAATCTGATGGGCTTCGTGCAAGTAACGCTTCTGATTTATTTAGGAAAAAAAATCTCTCTAGAACTTTATTCGACCGTGAAACGATTGCTCATTACGAAAATGCTGAACCTGCAATTTGAATAGTTATTTTGAAATTATTGGCCTTTAAACATGTAATCGATTCGGACATTCATTTAACAGGACGCCATAAAGAATGAAAGGTCAATTAATTTTACCATAAATATTTATACCTTTACATAAATTAAGAGGGTCCATATTGTTTATTTCGCTGACGAAGGACAGAAAAGGATATAGCAGTTCCACCAACTTTGTGCATGTAATCTCGCAGTTATACACAAATAATGTGGTTTCAGGTCGTTCTAAAGAGGCAACATTTTTAATAAAGGAGTGAGGATTGAATAGGAAGGGGGTGTTCCACGAAGTTAACTTTGTCCGCCCTCTTTCTCACCCTTACCCCTTACCACTCCTTACAGCGCTGTAATCCCCTAGCTCCAAACCAAGAGTAATCTCCCTGCATCCTCCATCCACGCTTGCCAACCACCCAGCCATCCAGCCGACAAAACTAACTTGGGAGGGAGAGAAAAGAAACACTGTGGAAATTACCGAATTAAAGCTTAATCTACATGCTAATGAAGTGGTGTTACAAAGTAATTAATTTTTTGTTAGGAATTATAAAAATGGTATTTTAATGAATTTTAATGTGAAAGAAGAGTACGTGCAGCGTGGAAATGAAGGGACCAATTAAGAGGAATGCTTTTTTTATGAGCGGAGGTGTAAAAGGTCTGGGTTAAATTCGGATTTTACAAAGAGACGTCAGCTGCAAAAGGTCACTGAGGATGGTTAAATATACATGCTGGGAGCATAGGTAGCCATCTTCCATCACTCGATTTAGATTCAGTCGATCCACGACCAAGGAAGTAAGGTTAAGCCTGTAAGCCTGTAAGACGGGTACCTAGCGGGCTAAATACGTTCAGAAAATCCAAATTACATGGAAGCGTTACGAGCACAGACTGTCCGACGTTCGACTACGTCGGCAGTTCAACAGTTCTACATACGTTCAAATCACACCAAATTTATTTGATGAGCCCAAGTACATTCCTGTGATTGTGACTGCCAACACCAGATTTTACCAGTAAACTTCCACTACGTCTGTTTACTAATGCCCATCGTTTATCTTACACCATTTGTTCTGATAGTCTTTTTTTAACAACTTGATGCATACATTCTTTACTTTAATGCATGTATTACATTCCTCTACATGTTTCGAGCACTATTATGCTCATCTTCAGGGGGACAAATTGCATTAGTACACCATCTAGTATCGTCACTCTCTTTAGGTGACTGTTCAGTACACAGGTTACAGTACACCTGTGTACTGAACAGTCACCTAAAGAGAGTGACGATACCAGATGCTGTACTAACACAGTTGTCCTCCTGAATAAGAGCATAATAGTGCTCGAAACATGTAGAGGAATATAATAAATGTATTAAAATAAAGAATTTGTTCATCAAGTTGGTAAAAAAGACTATCACAATATTAGGATGCACGGTCAACAAAATATATATATTAAAAAAAACGTTTATTCTGCACACAAAAGGTTCTATTACAATATAAATTACAAACAGTCACATTCAATTGACTTTCGTCTGCTCTCCTAAACAGCTACGAAAGACTAATATCGCTTTCGACAAAGTGAGAACCCATTTTAGTCCAAGAGCCAATTTTGGGCGTTCCCCATTCAGTGAAAGAAAAAGACGCTACAGATGACAGCGTGTCTGTCCATCTGTAATCTAGTAAGAGCTACTAAACCGCTTCACAGATTATAATTAAATTGGGTACACACATTCTGTGCAAAAAGTTATCGAGCAAGAGTGAGTTTTGTGAAAAAAACCGTTCAGTAACAATGATACTCTACTTAAGGGTGTAAATAAAATGTTGCCATATTTTCTTCATTGTTTATCCTACTTGGATACAATTCGGTATTTCAGTCACCTGCGAACATTTACTGAGTGACTGTGCGTTTCCTGAACATCGAAGCAGTGACAGCCACTAATTTACACACCAGCATACATTTATTTCTATCCCTACCCGCCACATGTATTGCCCGACTTGGGTGAAATGCGGTATAAGATATCTGCGTAAGTTGCTCTTAGGCACTTGTCAGTTTCGTGAAAATCGGTGCAGGGAAGGCCGTGCTTTCGTATGGCATAAAAGGAATTTCATGTACCGTGACACCGTATGACCTTCCCCCCCCCCCCAAGTAAAGAACGCCTCAGTGCAGTCTGTGTACTGCAATCTTTTTTCCGGATTTCTGACTGATTTCAAGGCCTTGTTAGACTCACAGGTACGTGATGAAATTAAGACATTTAAAAGCCAGTCGAGTTAAGCGAAGTTAACGAAAAGCCAGTATTTGACAAATATTTTACGTATACGAGAGACATCGACGGATTACCCCATTGCACAGAGCAGTCAACATGTTACCTGCACACTGAAGATTCTCCACACGAATCACCTATGGCTCAAGTATCAAACAAAATATCGCACATGAATCAACGCAATACAACACAACGAAGCGTTACACTGACACGATCTTGAGCCGCAAATTCTTATCTGGCAGAACTTCCATATTGTTCTGAGACACAGGCGTGTTATAGTAAGACTACAGAAAGAAGTCGCATGGATCGATCAGTTTCACATCTCTCTACGCTCCCCTCTCCACCGTACTTCCCTGTATTACCCTTCAGTCTAGCCACTCTGTCAGCACGAATGCTAGTATGTCAACCATGTTGACAACCACCGGCAGCCATAAGCGTTTTGCGCTGACTGACACAGACGAGCGGAAAAATAAGGAATGACTGGCAAACCATAAGCGTCATCCCCTCCAAATACAGCACTGGCTTTCCGTGGCTTCGGTGTACTCATAAATTCAGACACACGAGCAGCCAGACTGCTTGTGCGACTTACGTCATTAGCTGCTACAAAATTACCGAATGCAGCGTGAAGAAGACGGTTAACAGGCACGGTATGTGGTACAGTGAAACACACAGTACCACACTCGCCTCAGGCGACTGCATTTTGCCAGCTGTTGAGCAGAAGTTCACAGTCACCACGTATATATAACGGGCCACGGCCTAAGGCCAATATTTCTACGTGACTGTGAGAAACATAATAAAAATTATAACGGAAATTAGACAAAATAGTTGTTGTTGTTGTTGTTGTTGTTGTGAAACGTAACATAAAGGCGCTAACAATTTTTCGTAATTTCATAAAAATAAACAAACAGGAGATTCCAGAAAAAATTAATAGTTATGCAATATATATTTTTGTAAGCTTGCTAATCGTTTCTGCAGAGTTAAATTTTTTCTGGAAACGGATTTTTTAATGAAACATATTCATTAAAAATCGGCTTCCATTTATCAATTTTAGAAAAACAGGCAATTCCAAAACTTCAGTTCAAAAATCACATGATACAAAATCGTTCACAATCATTGCCATTCGTCAGTACAGCTGATCTGAAATCAATGGTCAAAGAAAGGTGAAACCCCCAAGGATGGTTACAATAATGTTAATCATTTTGAAAGGAATCTGTCTGGCTAATGAGATTCTAGCTTGGCGAACAGAAATTGACATAACTTTTCTATCCATGCTCATTCACCACATTACATTTGTGTCCCACATCAAATGCGTAAGATGGCAATGTCAGTGGCGTGGGGCGGTAATCAAACAGTTGCGACAATCTTTCTTTTTTGTCTGCCTGACCTCTTTATACCGACTCGCTGTAGGCAGACAGAGTTATTTTTGCACCTGATCATACTCAATGGCACACACACATTCACTCGGTAGGAATCCTCTGAACGAGGGATCGGACCGTCACAGTAACCTCTACCTGAAAACACACAACGCTCACAAAAGACGAACATCCTTGCCCCCCCCCCCAGCTGGAATCGAACCCCCAATCCCAGCAAGCGAGCGGCCTTAGACCCACGCCTTAGACCGCGAGGCAAGTGGTATCGGCGTTTGTGACCATTCCGAATTGTATTTCTTGCCCTGCTATAAACAGACGCGTAATTGAAGCTGTCAGATTCAAGTTTCAAGATACTATCATAGTATCGCTTGAAGAATCTGAGGACAATCACGAAAACCTTAGTATCATGTCGATGCAAGCCACACGTTTTACGCTATGCTCACCTGTACACAGAAAATTTAATGGAAGGGTGAACTGACTGTGAGGTCTGGATAATTATCGATCTGGAGAGCCGAAACATGTAGCGCATAACATTAGACTACTGTACTACATCTATATGTTGTGTTTGGTCCGATAATAAGCACCTTATGTAGAAATGCACAACAGGATGATGTCACCCAACACTGCCTTTCGGTTATCACGTTTCGGGTCCCAGCAGGGGTAAAAGACTTTTCGCTCCTCCGAAGTGTCAACACTGGCTCAAGGGCCAACCACCCAGCTATTCAATGGGGAACGGAGGCTCTTTTACTAGGGGTAAACCGGCTGGGGCGTGAAGCTGACCACTCACCCCCATCAAGGCTCTATGGCGTGTTCATGGACAACATGACTTCACATTCCCCATTCCGTGCATTATAATTCATTTATTATAATTCGAACCAAGCAAACGTATACAATTTCATTAGAGTCACAATAACATTACAACACACCAGCTGCTACATTTTTTCGGACCTTATTGGTTCATCACCAGGGAGCACAAAATTGTACAAAAATGTGTGCATTCGTTGGATCGAATTGTGATAACTTCGCTTCACTTTACTTCTCTAAATAAGACAGTAACAACTGACGGTTTGTAGGTCCGAAGTCAGCAATAGGGAAGACGACATTATGATTTCTGTCCGGAACTCCTTGTTAGTAAACAGAAATTACATAAGCTGTAGCTGCCTGTCTTCCCGCTGTGATGTCGGATCTGTCTTGCTGGTGCAACGTTCAGACGATGACATACGATATTGACACAGCCAGCGTACGGAAACCCAGTTTAGAGAGCGGCTTTACAGGGGTTAGTGACATCTGGATTGTGCACAGAACGAACGAAACGAAAGCGAGCGCTTTCTTCACACAACACGGAAGAGAGAACTGTGAATTTTCAAAATATGACTGACGCATAAGTAAATCACTGTACCGACTGCCGGTATTGATTTTACACCGATCGATATGTGTATGACAGTTGGCTTGGTTACTTCAGGAAACTGCTGCAACTGCTTGGATGATATAGCGTCGCATGAGAATAGAAGAGGGAACTTTACGTGTATATCCCACATAGTTCAAGGCAAAGGTAAAGCAGTCCCGTTACAAGCCCGGAGTGGCCCAGAGGGTTCTAGGAAGTTAAAGTTCCCACATTTCGTGACAACGGCACAGGATGGTGGTAGGTTGTCAGCCTTACGCACCGGCCACCTTTAACCCCAGAAAATACTCCTGGTACTCATTTCTGTTAGAGGCTGAGTCGACCCCAGGGCCATGGTGCGATGGGAAGGATTTTATATCAATGAAAAATCCACTGACACCAGCTGGGATCGAACCAGCGACCTCTCGATTTGTAGCACAGCACCTTAACCAATGTGCCACTATTTAAGCATTCATATGAAGCCAGTGAGGAATAATCGATAACCCAATCGAGACCGAATCAGAACCATACCAGATATTTAATGTGGGATTTGTGGTGGACAAAGTGGCACTGTAACAGTTTCCTCTCCGAGTACTTAAGACTTTTTCTTACCATTGTCATCCCAGCCATGGCCCATATTCGGCTTCCGTTCATCTACCACCCACACGCGGTATACATAATCTTAGAAATGGCATCGTCCTTACAGAACGTTTCTCTATCGTATGGAAGCGGAACTAGCCATTTTTCTCTCCCTCCAAATTTACTCTATACGTTAAGGAAACCAAGAAAAAAGCTACAAAAGTAATTTTATATCATAAAATGTGGCCACATGTTTCGACAAATTATATGGCCATCCTCAGGGCATTCGAGCACATAAAACCAAAATTAGAATTGCGAATCTCATTTTGGGTCAGAAGGAAATTTAATTCTGTTAACAAAGCATACAAATGCAATTTAAAAGTTTTTTTTTTTTGCTTAAAAATAATTCGCCTGTTAAGTATTAAGGAATTTTACGTAAAATGTGTCATGCTATTAGTTCTGCCTTCTTGAACAACGGCGTCTCCTATTTGGTGTGCGGAGGGTGTGATGACGTGCGGAGCGCGTCTGTTGGTAAGCTGGTAAGAGGTGTACATGTAGCCACACTTTACGAAATAATATAACACAATCAGTTGCGTCGACGACATAAAATAACGATTTTATGACTTACAGAAACGCAACATTTTAATATTTATGTTTTCAACAAAGTAATAACAACGAAGAAATCGCCTTCTAAATTCCTTCCATATCGCAGTCGGTTTGGCACCGACATCATAACGAGTAGCTAAATTGCTTCACGTTGGGTCCTTCCAACAATCCCGCCCAAAAATCTCGGCCTATTCATATCTCTTCAGTTTCTGCCAGACAAAATACTGCGCCAATAAAATTCTCATTGCAACCACACATCAAAATGAACATTAATGACTCTTTAAAACAAAACGGCTGAATTACGTTGGTGACTCAACATGTGAAAACTCGCTTCTGGTGACAGCAATGCAGGAAATAAATAATGCGATTATTTAAGTGCAATGCCTGGCATGAATGTTCACTATATTTCAGCGGAAATAAATTCACAACCACTGCAGGGGTGATACCCAAGTTACACCTGCAGCACTGCTCTAAATGCGAGATGAACAGAGCCCACCGCAACCTCATTTACCTCGTTCTAGACTCAGTTTCATTTGCTTCAAGTGCCTCACCCAACAGTAAAGTTAAGAACCCTGAGCAATGTGTATCGTTTATAAGAAATACTAGTTGTAATGACGTTATCTGGTGAATAGGCATTAAACTCCTCAAAACTGCTCGTTTCCGTGAATGTGTATGTCACAGCTTCGGAGAGACCCCATCACTTTGCAAAGCTGACTTGAAGGAGAGGTGGGGGCCATAATTTCGCTATTAGAGTGGGGCAGTATAGCGTATAACTATACTCCATTAACATGTAGCATCTCTCAACTGGCCACCTTGCTACAACTACTGGACACTCGTAAACGTGTTCCTGTGCTCACATCTACAGGTATGAAAAGCTCGTTACCACAAGATTCCAACTCTTGGAATTATGGGAAATGTGGAAACGATGTTTTTGATGCCCAGCTTTAATAGCCAAATCAAATACAGAGCTTGCTTTATGGTCTATCTTGCCGCAGTGTTTTCTACTGAAAATAATGATTAACGTAGTCTTTGAAATAAGACAACTTATCTCTGCAATTTCATCAGAGACTAATCCGTACCACGGAAGAACACGTTTTATTCGCCGCTATTTAAGTTATTCAAGTCGAGTTCACGGAGGACATACGTGCACCGTCCACCGCATACACAAAAGCTCTATCCAGTCCACTCTGTCAAACACCTTTCCAAGATCCACTTAAACACTACCCCGCCCACCTACGCATACCTATAAGTTGTGATACGGTCCCTTAATATTCTTCGACTACACCTTTGCAGTTACTTGTCATTACCATAGGCCCATGTCTCGCCAAATTCTTCCCTTCAAATTAATTACCTCAACAATATTAGATGAAAGAACACATTATAAAGCCCTTCACTGTATAATTTTAACCATCCTCGTTACTTTCATCTCGCAGGGTCAAATGCTGTCTTTGGCCCGTTCTTCTAAAGCATCATCAGTCTAATCTAGGGCGAGAAATCAAGTTTTGCCATCGTATAAAAACAAGAAACATTATAAGTCTGTATTTCAATATTTCGGGTTCTAAGATTGCAACCTGAGGAAGAAAGAAGAAGACTGGCAGCAAGTATCACCTGAATAAAACAAGCTCTTTGTCATAAACGTAATTTTGATCTGACATGTAATTCCCAGGAAAATTTCTTTTACTTTAGAGTTTGATTGGAAAGTTATTCCTGCAGCAATTCCGCTGTGAGCAACACAGGAGCTGCGAAGTCATAACCCAACAAGCTAGCCTGCGCTTGCTGTACAAGTGTTGTACATGAAACCTGACACCCCGAATTAAGCAACGTTTGACACCAAGACGCCCCGTAAGGCACAGCTTAGTTTCCATTTGAAATCTATTGGATAGGTAAAGGTAAAGGTAAAGTTCACCCTAGAAGAAGCCACGAAAGTCCAGAGGGGGAGAAGAGGTATAGCTCTACTCTTTCTTAAAGCTCGGCGCTAGATGGGGGTGGGTGATCAACGCCACGCCCCAACCACTTTACCCCCGGGAAAGACCCGGTACCCATTGTATAGCAGGTTCGGTGGGCCCCAGGGCCGATCAGAACAGTGTGGAAAATCTCCCCCCCACCGGGATTCGATCCCGGGACCGTCCAGCCCGTAGCGCGTCGCTATACCGACTGAGCTATCCCGGCCCATGAAATCTGTCGGATACAGCCCGATATTACATAACTCCATTACCTGAAATTGGTTTAGCGCGGAAGAAGGCCATATACCGGGTCAATTAAATTCAACAAAAGGCAACCACGGAGAATAATACGTTAATGCTGTGCGAAACGCTGAGATCTTACGTGCTGTCGGACCCGGAAAGTGGGCCCAGAACACAATTTCCGCAAATATCGCACGTCGACTCGAAAAGGGGAAGACAAATATACGTGTACACACATATTACATACATTATTTGATCTATCTTCATATTAGTGTTTTGAAGTACAATGTTCACATCTTTCGCAGGATCAAAGAACACTTGCATGCAACTAAGAAAACATCATTTATGTGCTTCAAGCAAATAATGTTACGCAATGGTGGTGGTATCCTGTACTCAGCATTCCCCAGTACAAATCCTTCATACACAGAGGTTAGGCTCCACACAGTCATGAGGCAGGAACTATATGGATAAATGTGTTCGGCTCCACGATCCGACCCCACTTATGTAACAGACACATATTAATATTTCATTTTTTTTATTACTGCTGCCAGTATTATAACCAGTACTTTATAAACTGCGGACCGGGTAGCTCAGTCGGTATAGCAACTGACTACGGACTGGACGGTCCGGGGTCGAATCCCGGTGGGGACGAGATTTTCCGCCCGTCCAGACCGGCCCTGGGGCCCACCCAGCCTCCTGTAAAATGGGTACCGGATCTTTCCCAGGGGTAAATTGAGGCCGGGGCGTGCTGCTGGCCACTCACCCCCTTCTAGTGCCCTGGTCATGGAAGAGTAGAGCTATACCTCTACCCACCCTCTGGGCCACACCGGGCCTGTAACGGGATCACTTTACCTTTACCTTTACTTTATAAACTAGTGTGTGTGTGTGTGTGTGTGTACATATATAGGGATAAAAGGAGGAGGAAAATAAAGGGATCCACAGATATCTTAATGTAGGAATATTGTAGTCCTCCAGCCAACACGTCGTCGAAAACCAACACGATAGGCAACAGGGTGACGCCATTCTCTGGTGGCGTCAGAACCCAGCCATCAAAACTACAAAACATGTAAAGGTAAAGTGGCCACTTCATTCGTTAAAACAGAGTATACGTATCGTTTTGTACACATGACTTTTATGGTACAAATATCAATAACATGAATTTTTATTCAAAGTATAAAAGACGAAAAAATGGTCGACCATCTAAACGTTATTTCCGCTTGTTTGAATTGGGTTTATTACATTCTGTAGCCATGTCTAATTCGCGTGCAAAGTACTGGATGTCACAAAACTGAATCAATATTACACTGTCATAGCGTGGTTCTGTCCCCACTCCTGGCCTACTATACATGCCAGCAATGGACACATAATTCAACTTCAACTACTACTTTACAAAAGCCTTGCATAAAGCCATAACAAAAAGCTGTTCGTTTTGACATGACAAGTCAGTTCAGTTCTTTCATTTAAACATTCATTAGATAAATCCTCACCCATTGAATGGTATTGTGAGCATGACGGATACCATCTGAGTTCAATAACACAATTCCAAACGAAAACAGCCAACACTTGGCAGTAAAGATAAAAACCTCTTATCAGCAAACTGCAGAATACTTCTTACTCGGTTTACAGAGGTAACAACTCTTGCATTTTAACAACACAGACGAAGGCGCAGAAAGCTGGGTGAAGCCGTAACACTGATGACTTGTATTATGGAGTGTCCTGTTTGAATCTTGGGCGGAACAGCGACTATTCTAAATGTCTGTACAGTATATAATCCAACAACTACACAAGTAATCACGAATACTTGTTACTTTGTGATGCTCCTAATACATGTTTCGGCCTCTACAGGTCATTTGTAACAAATGATATCAAATAAATGCATATGTTACGTAAAACACAATTGTATCAATTAAAATACTGTTTAAAATGTAGATTAATTATAGATATTTTACAATACTTTATCATTAGGTTTATGCTTAGTTACACACAAATATCTAAGCCACTAGTGTCATCTTCGTTCTAAGGGATTCATATTCCGAAAACAGTTGTTGAATGCTTTCTTCTGGGTAATTCCCCAGCCTCTCAATTTTATATGCCGACGTTTCGGAACACCCTGTCTGTTCCATCTTTATAGGCAGGTAGGTATGAAGAAAATTTTCTTCATACCTACCTGCCTATGAAGATGGAACAGAGTGTTTCGAAACGTCGGCGTCGCCGACGTGAAGCAACCCGTCAAGTGGCTACAGACGCTTGACAATTATTTCTTTTACGCCGGGATTCAAGTTTTAGTACCATGATGGGACAACACCTTAAACGTCAATGGTGATTACGTGGCGGTCAGATGTGTAACACCCACTACCACGTACGTCGAAATCAGAATAAAGCTCTCGGCATCAGGGTGTGTGCCGATCCCAGTGGCCGCGCGATCTAAGGCGCAGGTCTGCGGGCGCTCGCCTGGTGAGATTATGTGTTCGAATTCCACCGGGGGTATGGATGTTTGTATGCTGTGAGTGTTAGGTGTTGTCAGGTACAGATCTCTGCGACGAGCTGATTACTCCTCCGGAGGAGTCCTACCGTCTGTGGCGCGTCGTTGTGTATTACCTAAAAACCTCGTGACTGAGGAGGCCCTGGCCCAATGGGGGTTGTTGCGCCAAAAACAAAATCAGGGTGTCTGTTACGTTAATTTTTTAAATTTCTTTGTGTATATAGGTCAGACTGTTCATGCTGAAATGTTTTATCATTGGACTACTGGGAAAGCGGCTATAAATATTATTACCTTGACAAGGTAGTCATAAAACACAACATTCTTCTCTTGGCTACTTGGCACCGTAACAGAATGAGTTTGATACCGCAACTCTTCCTGACACACGCAAGCATAAAGGGTTTATTATGCCTCCCCAGCGTCTTGGCCTTCCACAGCGGAGTTAGTCAACATGAACAATAGTGTTACAAGTCGTATGACTACAATCATACTTAATTGCTAGTGACTGATTCATATTTCGTTGCTTGCTTCACAGTTGCACACTGACGGGCTGAGAGGCGGAACTTTAAATGAGACTGCGGTCGCATGAATGAGAAGCTAACAAGAGAAACCACAGCCAATACAATCGGCCCACTGGCAAGAATTCTTCACCCAAGTCTTCTGAGACGTTACGCTGTGTCGGCTGCTAAACAGCTACCGACAATTCGGAGGAGGATACTCCGTCCATCTTCAGGGGTAATTAGTCAAAGAAGGGTGGTCGCGCAGGCGCAGATGGAGGCATTGCGCTCCTTCGAAAAGTCGGTAACCATCTGCCAGTCGATACGGCGTCACGTCCAAGTAATTTTGACATTCTGACTAAACTATTTTTACAATTACTTAATAAGTATAATTTATATTACAGATATGCTGCCACAATACCCGGTTAATATAATGGAATTATTTTGTGAGTGTTTTTAAAATGGCTTTAGCAAGGAACAACGTAGCTCCCTGAGGATGATCTTAGGATCGAAACATGTCGGAGCGATTTCATGTTTTAATGTGAAATTTTATATAAGTGCATTTGTTGGTTGATAATTAAAGTGATTCTACGAAATGCATGGTGCAACAATAAGGATATTAAATAATTCCGGTTTCAACAGTGACCAACGCTGCTGCAAAACTGTAACTTTACAATTATTGTCCCCACAATTATTTTCCTGCGATGGTCGACTTGATAATATCTACTGATGCATGCATTCGATTGGCGTTAAATGTCGCCAGCTGATGGTCCTACCTTAGGCAACCGAGATTGCCATTAGGCTTCCACACATACAAACGACACATCGACCAGCACACAAATATCCCCCCCCCCCCCCCCCCCCAAAAGCGACGTTCTGCTTAGATGGATAACACACACAGTACAAACAGGCCTGAAGTATGGGAAATCCTCCCCGTTTGTGGAAGAATCTTAAAGACAGACGAAATAAGAAGATAATTTCATATCATATCATCAGCAACTTCATGGTCAGTCACGATTGGGCTGATCCGGCTCTCAAGTTTGGTATTCAACATCGGTCCCTCAGTGTTGTACAAGGCAATTAATTCCTCTTCGTTTTCTGCCTTCATACGTACGTTGGTAAGTCTTGGCAATTCTACTGCCGCCCATTCCGTCTCTCAACTGTGGAACAAACTCATTTTGCAGCCAACATCTTTACTTGGATGCCAGACATAATTAATTATTTATCGCTTTTCTCTGTGTAACACGGCCAGTTCTCCTGACGCGCGCGACCGCACTGTGTGCTATCACTTTCGGCGTTTCGTCTCTTACTTACAATCCAAGAGTCACACACGTATACAGACAATGTCTTTGTGCTTTAGTTAGGGATTTCTCTTATTTATGATATACAGCAATAATTATACTTAATACCAAGCTAATTTACCTGTGGTATGTAGAAACACACGAAATGCAGAGTGATTAATAAACAATACGAAAGTGCACAAACCCGATGCACTTCCCACTGTTTCAACCTTATGAAACTAAAAGACCGGTTGCCTCCCGTGATATTAATGAACGGAATACGGGCCAATTAAGTATTTATTTCATCACAGGCTTCTTACTCACCTGGTCAGCCATATATCCGTTGTTGTGGAAAGCGTGAGGCACGGATAAAGACAGGTCCAAATTTTCGGTCCTCTGAAACAACAAGATATTCTTGTTCAAGAAACATCATACAGTCACACCGAGTCATATTACTCGTACATAAAGACACAGGCACAAATGGACGGAATTAAAATGGACCTTAAGGAAACAAGGTATGGAGCTGAGGACTGGATTCATCTGGCTCAGGAGAGGGACTTTCATTTACAGGACCACAGATTCGTACCCCCACTTCTAGGTGCTCCTCCGTGACATCCTACGCTGTTAACTGTCTGCTTCTCTAGAATGATGCTGCTCCAGCTAAACAGAATTAGGTACCCCTGGTCAGAAGGAAGTTCGCCCTAGTAGAGTACCTGATACGCTTCGTCCTGGACAACGTAAATGGTACCCTACCACGCCTGCAGTAACCCATATTTTATTCACCTACACTTTCCACGCCTGACAGTAATCAACTCACCACCAACTCACCCATCAAGCAAATCCTTCATGTAGCATTCTTTAAGTTGTTCAGCCGCACAGTCTACTTACTTACTTCCAGTCCATTTAACGACTCCTTCGATTACTTTGACTAGAGCACGGTAAATCATGTAAAACCATGGGAATATGTGACTTACAATTGGAGATTCTACATCCACGCCTGTTTATGTGAAGAATTTCTTCCCCCTGTAAAGTCATCCTCCTTTCTCTACTGTACCTCTCCGTGAATAGTAAAAGCATCTCACGAGACCACATGCTGTCAGATCAACTTATCCTAGCAATGTCGTCATTTCCTCACCGGAGGAAGGTGGGGGAGAAATCCCAAAGTTCAGAAAACGCAGTCCTTTGACATTTCCGCAACTTCTGGTGTCGCTGGATCTACTCTATACAGAGACGAACGACTGGATAATAGTAGCAGAGAGTGAACTGCAAAAGATGTAGAATTCTATCCACAGTTATTCAACTAATATCACACTTGAGGGTTTTATGGTAAAGTACAGTACAGTAAAGTAAATACTCAGGTCTTCTGACACCCCTAAATGGTTATGAACCTTTCGGAGAACACTGATGCATCTATTCGACTCACATCGCAAAATTAACACACATTCAATTTCCCATATTAATCTTCTAGCTATGCTTTGGTCTTCTAAACTGTTACTTTCCAACCAACATTGTGCATTTATTGTACCTGCAATACAAAGTTTTATTTATGCAGTTTAGTTTTACAGCGTAATCATTATAGCGACTAGGTTGCGGGATGGATGTTCCAGAAATCGTGGTTCCATTCCTATCACGGACAAGAGATTTGACTCTTATTCAAATGCGTCCAGAGGGGCTCTGGGGCCAAAGCCGCCTGCTATTCAATGCGTGCCTGGTGCTCTTTCCCAGGGGGGGGGGTAAAGCCGGCCGTGAGGCTGACCAATCCGAATTTCGTACCGGGTTAAACAGTGAAGCTATTTCTACACTTTCTTATATGTCTCCACGCACATGAAAAGTTCACCTGTTACCTTCAACTGCACAGCCAGATGACGATCAATGACACTCATTGTCAGATATTCTCAAAACATCATTCTCTAACACTCAAGGACGGTAGCTAAAGTTCCGTACCCACATACAAGTGGAACAGCAGGACAGATTTTATTTAAATATAATGAGGACAATAAGTTAAAAGATTCTGAACCGTTTTTGTAGAAATCATCTCGTTGTGATACAAGTTTATCAATTCTTAATAAGATTCTGAACTGAATTATAGCAAGCACTTCAAAGTTTAGTCTACTTTAGTTTCATCATTAGTAAAAGTTTGATTTTTTATTGCATTTCCAAATATCCTGTACCTAGCAGCATCAAGATGTTGGGATGCAACTAACTACATGATATGTCACTCACACGTCGGACCCATCAGGAAAAATTAGCTGTCGTCCTGTTGTTGTTGTTGTTGTTGTTATTGTTGTTGCTGCTGCTGCTGATGTGGTGGTGCAGTACTGTATGTGTCGAACAGGCCAGTACTGCCTCATTTATGATCAGGGTCTGCTTGTTAGTGAGGTGTTACTACACCTGCATACTACCCCCTATTTTGAATTTTACACGCAATTTAAAAAAAGCTGCTGGGAACAACCACCGTCTGTTTTTCTAACAGGTCACCATTACTTTTGTGCAGGTAGATGTACAAATTTCGTTTAATATTCGATTTCCATCCTTCTTTAGCTCGTGCATGTGTATTTCCGACACAAGTGTGTGTGTGTGTGGGGGGGGGGGGGTTGGTAATAAAACGGCATGAAAAGTAACAAAACAGGCAATGTACTGTACGTGTAACGCAACATTAAGGCGCGTTCGTGCAACTACTGCTTGAGTAGAAAAGCGATACGGTATTACACACCCTAAGTGTTTATTTGTAGCCTTAGGTATCCAACACGCAATGCGCGTGCGCCACATTGTCAACTGTGGCCTGTCCAGCTGTACAATATTTTTTCACATTATCTCATAAACGGCACGATTTTCGGGGAAAAAAAAATTGAACATAAATGTGTGTTTTGATTTTTTTTAAACTTATGTCTGAAATATGCCTCATTCTAGTAAGAAATGAGCGCGATATGACAACGGATGTTCACTGGTCACTTACAGTAGCCGTCATTCTTGTCAGATTTTCATGAAGCTTGAATTTTCTCGAAAAATCCTCTAACATGAAATTTCACAAACATCTATCCAATGGAAGTCGAGTTGTTGCATGCGGACGGACGGACAGACAGGACTAAATTAATAACTACGCGCCTAAAAAGGCTACTGCATTTCATAGAATGTTCTGAGTACTGACTGGAAGGTACCAACTCTACAGCGCAAATAAGAAAGCAGTACGCGAGTTCGAACATAAGTTTCCCCACGCTACTTTGCAGAACTCACGACGGCAGCAGCGGCACAATGCTCACTGAAAGGCCCGCAGATGTTAGAAACACGCCTCATTCCTAAACTGTTACTACGTGTTGTATGGCTCACGAATAATTATCGGATTAGCATCATCTTGAGCTTTCCGTCATCCGGTTAGCTTCGAGATATTCAAAGTGACGTTAAATCTGCAACAAACATAAATTTATAACCAAGTTATAACGCATCACGAAACTGCGAGTATTTGGTTTATAGATTCCGGGGAGCGTTATGGTGCAACTAATTTGGAGAGTAAGAAGTGCTTCATCAGTGTTGACTAGAAAGTGGACGTCTTTGGTAACAGCAATAAACGTCGTGACACTCAGAAAAGTGTGTTTTTTAAACTCCAACAACTATCGATAAGAACCCTCTCCAGAGAATTTGCGGGAGTGAGAGGGAATGACACAGGGTAGTGCCAGTAAAGGGATGACAGATGAGTGCGATAGTGCTCGCTGCTAAATTATCATCTATAATAATCTAATAAATGGCTCAATCAACGCCTCAGTGCCAGCCAATGAGAGGCGGCTACGTTATCGAGAAAGCAATGAATTCTCGTCAAATGAGCGACCATTAAAATCTTCATGGCCAACACAGCATATGCATTATCGTCGTTAAAATATAAACTAAGTTATTATGGGGGCTGAAATAAACTCCTATACATATACGCGTACGCTGAGCATACAGTGTAGTTCGGATGATAGGTCACAACAACGTTAGCAGTTACTTGCATTCTAGAGACAGCATGGCGTTGGAACGAACGAAGGCGAGAAAGATAACATTGAGCAAAAAGACTCACAATATGGACAGGTCATTCAAATCGTGCGTAAAGTCAGCTCCATTTTATTACAATACAGATAACAGGAGCGCCATTTTGAATCTGCCGAATTTTATTGCCAGTCGCCTGTTCAGAGGGTAATGTCCTAAAAGATTTATTTCTCTTCTACAAAACAGGAACAGGAACTGGAAAACAAGCACCATGATTTTGACGTTTTGCTGACCGTGCATCTCAGTATATTTATCTCAGTATTTAACCAACTTGATGCACAAAATTTGTTTCACAATAAGTTTTTATTTCATGCCTCTACATGTTTCGAGCACATGTGCTC
>Ga0131853_10007806_pt1:5000-19406 | contig 19406 bp, 12 predicted proteins | sample TergutLab28metaG_FD_92764 | JGI IMG/M metagenome (GOLD analysis project Ga0131853, IMG submission 92764) | Labiotermes labralis P1 segment gut microbial communities from Petit-Saut dam, French Guiana - Lab288 P1 (version 2) (version 2) | ecosystem: Host-associated > Arthropoda... | reverse complement strand
TGGTGGGGAAACCGGAGGGAAAGAGACCACTGGAGAGACCTAGGCGTAGATGGGTGGATAATATTAGGATGGATCTGCAGGAGGTGGGATGTGGGTATATGGACTGGATTGGGCTGGCCCAGGGTAGGGACATTTGGCGGACGCTTGTGAGTGCGGTAATGAACCTTCGGGTTCGGTGAAATGCGGGTAATTTCTTGACTAGCTGCATACCAGTTAGCTTCTCATGAAGGACTCTGCACCATGGAGTAAGTAAGTAAGAGTTAATACATAAACAATAGAAAACAACGTTTGGAAAAAATAGTAAAAAAAAACAAATTGATCTACAAATATTAACTACGAAGAAGCACAGTAATTAACATAATTTTACAAACAAAATATACCGAGGCAACATCAGTTCGACAGAGAAGCAGTGACGAAGGAGTAAGGGATTACAGAAGGGGGCTGTTCAAACTGCCACTGCTGTTACTGAAATGTTATTCAACATGTGGAACTGAATTTGAATTCGAAATGTCTTTATACTCCGTCCAAAATAAATATTAAAAAAAAATCTACGTAGCCGGCACGTCAAGACCGGCTCTGGTCCACCGAGTCACATACCCCGTCGGTACTCTTGCTGAGGGTCAGGCGGTGTCAGCGTAAAGCTCATCACCAACTTTCTTCAGTACCGGGGTAGGAATACGTGGAGACAATATATACTTCCACTCATACGCCGTCAGAGCGATCTACTTTTATCTTTCTTCCTTTCTTGTTTCTTTCTCAGTCTGACCTATTTCTACCTAATCATTGCAGGTGTAGAGGGTTACTGCTTCACCTCATCACACTTAAGGACACACACACACACACTCGGTAGGACTCCTCTAGACGAAGGATCGGGCCTCGCAGAAACCTCTTCCTGACAACACACAAACCTAACAAAAGACATTCATGCCCCTGCGGTATTCGAACCCGCAATCTCAGCATGCGAAAGGTGGTAGGTCCAAGACCGCGCGGCCACCGGCATCGGCGGCGCTGTTCTTATGCAAGCAAAACTGATATTTACCATTTAGCCTAACTGTACTTAATAAATTAAAGGTGATATACTGAATTTCACGCTGGCGCACGGAATACAATTGTCTGAGAGTTACTGGATTGACAACTTAAATGGCGGACAAAAAACGGAAGCTTGCGTAAGATGTTACAAATAAGGTAGACTGCGGTTGAAATGTGATGGCACACGCGCAGAAACCAGATTTCGTTTTTCGGCCAAACGGACGAGTCCATTTAAATTGGCGGAGGCGTCAGTTCAGTCGACTACTGGCAGCCGAGGTGTGCGCATCAGCGGTAGTAATGCTAGATAAAACATGTTCCGAGGTAGTGTGAAGAGTACTGGCTACCCACTCCATCCACCAGTTTCCCCTTCAATTCCCCTCCCGTGCGTCGCCGTGTGCCATCACATTTCAACTGGACTCTACCACCGCAGTGTGTCTAAGTTACAGCAAGTGAACAGTGATTTTGTCCCTCTGCATGCTATGAGAGCATAAGGTAGAGTGGATGTATAACTCCACTCATTGTGAACTTCTGCACTACACGTAAGTGAACAGAATTTATCGTTTGTAAGCGCAGTGACATTAATGCGAATAGAAACACAGACTATTTATTAGCTGTTATCGGCCAGAACAATGCAAATACCCAATTAGACCTATCATCGAAAAAGAAAAATCACTCAGATTCACTGGATGAGCCCCTACAGTTTCGGACGTCATGGCTAAGCCAAAAGTCGTGTTTATTTCGAGGATTCAATCCTGGTCATGCAGCCAGCAAGCGATCGTTTCACTCCCCATCCCAAACGCGTCACAGCTAAAAGAAAATAAAAGCTCTGTAGCAGAAGGGCGTTTGTTGTTCTGTGCCCTCAGATAGTATTACAGCATTCTGTGTAAGACGATGAGTGCTAGAAACAATAGAAGCGGTCATTAAGGTACACTCAAGGTGAGGTCTCCTATGCATATCTCATATTTTTTAAACGTAAGGCGCTGAATGATAAATTATTGTCTGTTGAACGTACGGTGAGAATTACTTCGCGCGCTGAGATGGAGAAAAACTGAAAGACGACAAGAAACACCTTACTCTTGAGTTACATAATTCTGATTTCAAGGCCCAAGGATAAAATAGGCGTTTGGCATTTTCCGCTTCATTCCTCCGGAAGCGTAGCTTGATTGATAGGTGCCAAGGTGTAGAAAGAAACCTACTGGCTTCACATTCTTAGCAGACAACTATTCCGCCTTGAAAATAGAGGCATTATGCTCCTCGGAAACGTTGGTACCTATTTACCAAAGTACACGGCATCACATCCCAGAAGATTGTAGTGTACACACTTTATTTGCAGTCGTGTGCACATATGCACAGTCTTATGTTAGGCGTTGGTTCGTGTTTTGCTGCGGTTGCTCTGAAAGTCAGATCAATTCGATTTTTTTAAGCTTGACTTGAGGAAATATTTTTGTACAATGCCGTACCCGGTGGCCGCGTGGTCTAAGGTGTGGATTTGCGGCCTCTCGCTTTCTGGGATTTCGGGTTCGAATTCCGCCGGGGCATGGATGTCTGCCTCTTGTGAGTGTTGTGTCTTGTCATGTAGAGGTCTTGCGTCGGGCTGATCGCTCGTCCAGAGGAGTTCTACCGCGTGTGGGGAATCTGAGTGCGATCGTGAAGCCTCGATAACGAGGGGGCCCCGTCCTACAAGGGGCTGTTGCGCCATAAAAAAATCGTACGTTAGCGTAAGTTTTGTATTTTTACACAGCCCCCAAAATAAGGTTTATTTTATGTTAAAATATCTAATGTCTGTTATGAAATTCTTCTTCTTCCATTGGCACTACAGCCCACTGTGGGCTTTGGCCTGTCGAACAATGTCCTTCCATTTTTTCCTACCTGCCACCAGCTCTCTCCATCTTCTCACACCCAGCACTTGAAGATCTCTTTCTACTTCCTCTTTCCACCTTTTCGTGGGTCTTTCTCTTCTTCTCATCCCTTCCAGTTATTGAGTGAAGATCTTTTTGTGCATCCTATCCTCCATTCTCTCTAGGTGACGTAACCAGCTTATTCTTTGCCCTTTTATCCATTTTACTATTTTTTCTCCTTTGCTGTTATGAAATTAGAGTACACAAAATACTGAAAGTGTCCTAAGTAAGCTTTACATGTACCCACCAGCAATGAAGGACGGAAGTGATAAACCGAGTATAATATGGTACCTTTTTGTACAGTAGTGAAACTTGTGAATTCCGAAGCTACAGTACATACCTGCAAGAAGGTAACTGGAAATGTGCTTAGCGTTGTCAGGACTGTTGTCAGAACAGATAGGGAACACAGCCAGTTAAAAAAAAAAGTGATTGATATCTTGTAACGGGTCCGAAGAGAAATCTCCCTCGTTGAAGACCCAACAAAAGAGTACGCAGCTAGGGTCCTCGTCTCGGTCGAGTTCCGCATGTGCAGCTGGAATGGTATAGGTACAGCCTAGTGCAGCGATAAGTGCGCTAGACTTGGGGATTCTTGGGATCGTTAAAGCCTGCGTTCCCGTAATTCAACTTTCGTGTTTTTATATTTAAATCTTACCTTCATACAGTGTTATCATTTTTAATTTATTTATTACATGTGATTTACGTAAAGGTTTAAGTATGTTTGTATGCTTTAATGTATTCGCATCCTTTTTAAAGTAAATTGAAATTTACACCATTAAATATATGATTTTTAATACGGAAGAAAATGTTTCTATGCGAAACAATACAAAATTTCTTTTCCTTAATTTACAAGTCTATATCTATTTAACATTTCGTTTGAGCCCAAATCACATTTATAACTGAATTCACTCAGTTCAAAGGAAATCGTTCTTAAAGAGAGAAGCGCCATGTGATCATTTCATGCCGCAGTTTCGAAGGATGTCAGACAATTAATACAACTAATTAATTTCTTACTCCAAAACAACTAGCCAGCGTAGCTAGTTATTGCACAGCCGAATCGCTACAGGTAAAGATGGTGTGCACGACTACAGAACTTCATACCTGCCGAGCACACCCCCACAATAGTTTTAATTTTCTGTATCTGTTTTTGTTTTGTGTTGTTTTTATAAGATTCCTGTTTTTGTTTTTGTTTTTGCTAATAAGGCTCTATGTAGAGATCTCTAAACCACGCGCGCGTGCATGCTTATAGTGAGATCTTAAGTTCCCCTAAGACAACCTGAAGATGACCAGTACAGGCCGAAACATGTAGTTGTCCATTATATAGTCATTAAATACACCTTTATGTGATACAGTTGTGTTTGACTACATACAATTTTCCAAGTTTCACACACACACAACGGGGATGACACACTTCCTAGAGTGGTGTGCAACCAAGTTCTTTACTTCGCCATTCGACAAAGCTGTGTGATGCGTTTCACGTTCCGTTCGTTTTAACTCGGAGAAAAAGCTACCAACACTCACATCCGGTCTAAACTTGGTAGCGAAGTACTACGTATTCCAGCGTGATTGACAGTTAGTTGCCGACGTTTCGGGACAAAATATCGGTCCACTCTTCAACGGAGCGCTTGAACCTAGAAGACGGGACCGATAAGTTGTGCCGAAATATCCGTAACTAACTATTAATGTACGCTGCGTAACATCCCAGAAGAGCTAAGGACTGGTATCCCTGTTACCGTCACAAATCAAACCGCGGTCATATAAAGTAACTGACAAATTCTTTACACGCCTGCTGTGAGTGTAGCGGTTTATATATTATCGTGACTTGAACGAACTGTAACTTTAAAATGCGATCAGAATAATGAGGCTAAGAAGCGTTTGTCCATAGCGCTCTCTTATTAGACAAAGTATACAGACACAGACGGAATCAGCTGGTGACTAACAAGGCAGGCAATGTTTGTGTAATGGAAAGCCTCGTCCACACCTCTGTACTTTGTAAGCGGACTGTACGCAGACAAACGCGGACAGTGTCTGTTGTCTGCCTGCCAGGATGGAATACAGCAAAGTCTGCAGTTCTAGCCGTGTCCACGAGCAGTCGGCTTACACTCTTAAGGTCCCCCATACACCCTAAGTTAAACCGTGCAGTTTCACTGCGTAAAAACCTGCATGAAAAACCGAACTGAATGATCTCTGGCACAGCACGGGTTTCCCATTAAGTTTGTCAGTTTTTTTGTCAGTTCTATGTGTCTTCTTATGCGTGTGACTACGGTGGATAAAAACAAGGCTGTTGTTTGCCCTTTGCTAACCACATCGGCCGTAATGTCATCCGAAAAGAAGAAAAGAAAGCGTAAAATGTGGAGTAAGAAGTGGTATTTGAAAAGGGTTATATTATGCGATGCTCATCTGCTGAATGAGTTGCTAGAAACGGATAATACCATCGGGTTTCGGCATGTAAACAGAGGATATTGTGGGATTACCTGAGTGAACTGCGCAGTTTTCTGTGTGAAAGACGACTGGAAAGAAAGTTCTGAGGCCTGCGCTTTTGCCTGTCAAAACTGCGCAGTTTACTCACTTTTTCCGTCAGGTATGAAGTCACACAGTAAAATCGCTCAGTTTAACTGAGAGTGTACAGCGCCCTTTACGCTCTTCACTGTGTCAATAGTTTGTTTGTATAATTTGGGCAGTTAACATGTGGCCGAACGAAAGGTTAATTACTGTTATTGAGGATCTGCAGCCCAGTACATGTTTATGGGATGTGCACATGCAGATTACAGAAAACGTAATCAAAATGCTATCAGTACTTTTATAGTTTAGAAAAAAATCTACACAGGCTAAATATCAGAGCTGTACGGCAAATCTGATTGAGGCAGGAACTGCTTCACGAAGTTTTGTAGTTTTCCTTTGGATTATGGTGTCAAATTTCTGGAGCAAAATCTCGAAGTCACTTTTCGTCATTCTGACGAAATTCCTGAATCCTGAACCATCCTTCTACATGTAACTCGCAAAGAAGGTTGTATCCATACTGAAATCTATCGTTGAACAAATCGCCACTTCCACACACTCTTCCCATTTTGTGGCCTTTCCTTTCTTCTCGTTACAAGTACATATCCCGCACATATTGCAGCTTCAAATTTTCTCCACGACATGGCTTTTTTGACTGGAAAAACCAAGTAGCTGTGGACACAGTACACTGTATGCGATCTCTAGGCTGACTGTCCGCGGATATCGTACGTAGTTCAGGACTTGGTTTAACACTCAGGCGCATTCGCATTACCATTGTTGCCGTGGAAAAGCAATAAGTACTAAATATCGTGATTGTGTGTCTGTATTCTTCCCTCGTTATCCAGAACACAAAGAGCATGCGCCGTAATAATATTGTCATCTATGGCCTTTCTAACTCTACCATACTTCTGTACGTTGTCTAATGAATGGCACGATCTTCCACAAAAGTGTTGCTTTCTGCGTTGTTTCGTTTCACGTTGCAGTTTTCAGGAACGTAACACCAACCATAAAAAATAACTTCCGGCATCATACTCCCATCCACGCCCATGCCCTCTAAGGGGTCTAATCCCTTCAGTTTTTCCAATCAAAATTTTGTATATTAGAGTAACATTCATGTAACAAGCAATGGCTCTTCACTATTTTTGAGCCACGGGGTGCAAAATTTCCGGGCGCCAGTTCGCCCGGGCGGATAAATTATGGTAGGGTGGTGCCTAATACTTGCAGGTTCTCAGTATGGAACTTTTTCATAACACCTTTCCGGGGCCTCGAATTTTGAGGTGGCTACTAGAGTTCTGGGATATTCGTGCCCCTCTTCGTTGGTTAAAGTACAATATTAATATAGACAAACGCATTTCCGTATCACAAACTCAAACGTCATAAAAATATAAGCAGGCCACAAGGTTTAACAAACTGTATCATTTTCATAGGTGAAATTCGCTGAAAAGAATGAAACACTGTTGAAATTGCAACATCACGTTACTGAAAACAGTAAAGAATGTTTGTGGTTATCTCTTATTCCTTTAGAATATTTGTTCTTACTTAACTCATTTATGCGAAAATGTTAGACTCACATACTTCAGAAGCCCTGTGGTGTTTTTAAGTTTAAAATTTTCCCTTTTCCTAAACAGAAATGGGGAAAATATCCCCACTGTTATTTGATGATGTCCTATTAAATTCCTTGTGTATTTGTGTGGTGTCCGGTATTTTGTTCGAAAGTTACTGGCGACCGTAATTTCAACGGAGAAACGAGAAGCGTGAGACTATTGACTGAATACAAAATATAGGGTCTAAAGCACGCCCACAAAAGGAACTGCCTACTACATGAAAAGCTCCAGGCCATTATTTAAGAAGGAACATGTGAAAAACGGAGCGGAATTCTAGGCCAGAATTACGACGGCAGGAAAAGAAAGTGATGGGTAAAGCTGTCCCTTTACAGGCAATGAAGGCGTATGGGAAAGTGGAGGTATAGCTACACTCATTCTTAACGTCAGCAGTAGATGAGGTGAGATGTCAGATTTGCAACTCGGCCGCTTTCACCCCGAGGAAAGTGCCCACAGTACCTACTGAATAGGAGGTTACAGAAGTGAGGAGATACTAAACAGGGGGCGACACGGTTACAGGTTTGAAATTTTCACGACTATGAAAACTTATATTTGGTCTTTTGAGTTATGAAACCGTTAAATCTTCCACCTTGAAAACGAAGTCATTCAGTTCCTCCTGAACACTGATAACCTTCGGAATTACACTGCGTCGTAACCTAGAAGACAACGACCTAAACGGGTGTTTAATTGGTCTTCTGGGATGTGGCGCTGTGTAGTGTGGCCCATAAATGCCAACATTCCAGAGGAACGTGCTTCTCCCATTTACGTTTCTTCTGCCTGAACACGAAGGCAAAAATTTCCTCCGAAAATACGACAACTACCTGAAAAATTGCATGAAGTCATATCCAAGACTTTCGTAGCCATATCTTGATACACTCTGCTGTGACACCCTCCTTACAGTAAGAAGAGGAAGACAGAAAATCAAGAAATTACAACAAAATTAGCGGGGAAAAATAAAGCAAGCATGCCGTTGGTACAGCCGTCTCAAGCGTCAAATGATAAAAGCATTACTGTTGAATAATGAACTGGAAGAAATCGGTCAAGGCGTTTCTTCACTTTCTCGGCATTCAATTGGGAGGACTGAATAAAATGACCGAAAACTTCACTCAGAAGAGTTGTCTTCGGACCGAGATCTGAACCCTGACAGTCCCGAATTCAATTGAAAAGTCATTTGACCTTGAAACAATAAAACTTTGACACCTGTAGCAGTCAAAATGGTGTATATCATGCTCTTTAAATACTGTGAGGCAAAAGATACATCTGCTTCTTTTATTGCATATCCGAGCACGGCAGCTTTATCGTATAGAAAGTCCGCTGGCACATCCCTTGACACTGAAGTGCTCAGGACAGCGATAAAAGAGAAAGTGGAGAGATGGGAGACCACAAAATTCTAAATAGGTAGTTCAGAAATTTTCGGTCATTTATAAAGGAATTCGAATATTTGCTAGACAGGAATATTCAGTTCACATCACGAGCACTGAGGTTTTCGCAGCGATGTAGCAGATTTTATTATTATTTTTTGCTATGACGTTGCGTGCTAGACAACTCCATCCTAAAGTTTTGATTAACGTTGGGTGTCATCTGAGGACCAAATGACTCAGCGTCACGTCTCAGAAGAAAAGGAATTCAAGTCCACTGTCAATACCAATATCTGGAAGTATTTAAACAATATCTTCCCATGAACACCATCCAGTCAGTAGGACGACTGTAGAACAGAACATGAACAAGATATAAAGGATAGGGATAATCACTATCAGGGTTTCGTCAAGCCGTAAAGACCGTGATAGGGCTAACACAACTTCCAGTAGAAACGTGCAATGATACTGGGCGTTATGTTACAGATCAGAAGCTGCAGAACGCATGGTAGATACGATCTGTACATTCTCCTCTTCGTGGCAGCGCCCTTGTTCGGAGATGTGACTCACGATCCTAAGCCACATGTTATCTCAAATTAAGATCAGCCAGGCTAAGCCAATCGCAGCATGCCGGAGGCTGGCGAATTTCGTTCGGCATCCTAACATCATGCGCAAGGGAAGAATGTGATTCATTTGTTCCATCTCCGATTCTGTGGTTTGTCGTGTTTATTCTTGGCGATGAGTACAGATATGATTTGCACGTGCAGTCTGACGAAATGTTGCTTAACACGCTTGTGGGCGGATTAGATTCATTACAGCAGGTGTGACGGTGGGACCGGTGTTATGACCTGAAATTAGCCTTGATCGAGTGAGTAATAACAAACACACTTATGTCTTGTAATAAGCGTCCATGAGACTCGACGCCATGACCTTTGGACTATGAGGCATACATCGTCTGACGGAGCTAACGCTCCTTTCCTCGTCTAACAGAGACTATAATAATGTGCGAATGACTGTGGAAAATCGGCCATGTAATAAACGTACAGCATTAACAGTTGCTTAACTTTGCAAGATATTCACTCTTTCATGGGACGTGACGTTTCATCTACACGTTCTCAAAAGGGCACCTTGAGACTCTGTTTTGAGCGAACCATATCCAGATAACTTTGCACCCCATTTCTTTAATACCAACTTCAATATTATCCTTCTGACTAAGCCTAGGTCTGTCACGTGAAGTTTACTTTCACTTATTCAGTCAAAAACGCCCGTTCCCTATGAATATCAAACAAATTACCTTCAACCTAGTAAACAGTACAAATTACCCAGTTATTCAATGCTCATATTCCGTCCTTTTTGTTTCTGAAAATCCTATTATTTGAATTTTTGTTTTCTAACACCCTCAGAGCTAAACTGTGCCACGTATTAACTACGGTCACACACAGTCGGAAACACATTTTCTTCAGACTCAGTGTAGAAGATTTGGGATCAAACCAAGTGACAATGTAGCACAATACACGGTCAACAGCTGGCGTACATGGGCAGAGTTGACGCTTAATGTCCGGGTCGAAAATGGGGACCTCCCACGAAGGGATATTTTTGGGGGTCTGGAATAGCTCGTGTCTGGAAGTAACAGAAACTCGTCTTGATACTGGTATCACCATCGAGTCTGGACTCCCCGGGGCAATGCAACATCATACGAACACAAACACCAGACAACAACAAAAGCTTACACGTGTCTAAATCCATGGTCTACAAAGCTTCCACGTTTTCAGTGCTTAGTAAAACATAGAAAAAAATTTTTTTTTGACTTCTCTACTTCCATTGTGAGTTTACAGCTCCATTAACAAAAACTATCAATTAATAGCAGGAGCCAGGGTAGTCGGTATAGCGACTACGCAATAGGATAGAGAGCCAGGGGCTCGAATCCCGGTATGGGTAAGAGAAGATTCCCTTCTTCCAAACGCCCAAACCGCCTCTTTGGCCCATCCAGCCTATACCATGGGTACCGGGATTCTTTCCCGGTGGTTAAACGGCCGTGGCGTGAAGTGCTGAGGTTTGAATGAGCGGAGCTATACCTCTATAGCATTTGGCTTCATGGTGTGGACAGGAAAATACTTTAATTTTACAAAAATATTTTCTTTGAAACTATAATACACTAACGCAATATTTCGCCAATTGAACTAAAACAAATTCGTTATTTCCTTCGTCCCATTATCCCGTGCCACTAGAAATGAAAACAATATATAACCCACCTTTACCTTTACTGGGATTCGAGTACCCGGATTGTGCTGCTAACGCCATAGTCCCTAGTATGCCGTGAATAAGTCCCTGAGAAGAACCATATGTGCTTGTAAGCTGGTAACGATCGTAATATACCCGATCTATAGCTACTGCTGAACATTTTTTTGAAGTCAATAGGCCTACTTCAGTGCTTCTCCACTTCGATGTTTTTTTGGGCCTTTCGCATACTTCAGGTCGGCTCCCACGGGACGAATTTTTGTGAAATTTGTTAACTGGGACTCTTACGAGAATCTGTCGCGAAACTGAAAATTTGGTTATTGTCGGACAAAGATATCGGGCACCTTATGTGAAGACAAAAGCGTATTTAAACGGACAGTAGTACGTATTATCTTGTTGTTCGGCAGTAGCACCAAAGGAAACCATTGTTCCATTTGCATGGCAAAATTACAGATTTTTAAATTGTTGACAGTTAATGTTGGTCAACAACATTACAAAGGCGACGTATTGTTTCGTTCCCATTGCAACAATGGTTACACGATCGCGTCACAATGTTAGGTACACGTACACTTCCTACCTTGTGATCTAACAAACAAACCAAATAATTTTCCCCGTTATTGAGCAATTTTTCACAAATTTCATTACTGTGGTCAGTCATTTGACCCTACCCTGACTCAAGCGAATCCTGTCTATATTCACACAACATATTTCTCTGAGATTATAATTAATCTGATAAACTATATTCCTAATAAAATGTGTAATTATTTGTTTATTTGTAGTATAATGATGCTGATTGCAATTCAGTTTCTGCAGCATCGATGAACTGTTTTGTAATGAATAATTAACTAGAATAATGTGACAGGAAGCCGTCATGTCCCAAATGAACGTACTAATTTTTCCGGAGAACTGAGGAAAAATACGATACCCTCAGTCGGGATAGATTTGCTCTGACCGAGATTCGAGAGGCGCACCTTCCGAACGTAAGTTAACTTGTTCGGAAGATGGTAAGACATATTCTGTAGGTAGCTTGTTTGAACATTGAAGCAGGCCGCCAAGTGTAATACAAGGAGATGGCCAAAATGCAGTCAGGACATGTCAGACTGTGTGTCACGCACAGTTAACCCTGAGATTCTCTCTCAATAAATGCGTGCACAAATGGTTTCACTTTTGAAACTTTCAATGAAGAATTTTTACGAAAATTGCAGTTCTTTAGTTTTATTGTATTTTAAGTTCCTGGGAAACAGAAGAACATAAAATGGTGTTCAAAAAAAAATTCAATTAATATTTGCCCCTTCGGTTCCAAAGTATGTGGGTAAATCCCAGTTCACTTACGTTTCGAAGCGTTTCCGTACTATACATTGCTAACTTAATTCGTTTCTGGACTGTGAAGTTTTTGAATACAGTCCTTCGCAGTTTGTGAATCTACACGTGTGTTTTGCTGCTATAGGGACTCTGTGAAACTGCATGTGTTGTAGTTCTGAGACCTGCTGCTCTCCAGAAAAACCTGCAGGCCACCACACCAATACAGCCTCACTCAAGGACATACAGAAATTTCAAATGGATTGTATAGAGCAGTCGTCTACCGGCTTATTTTTCACATTTCCCAAAACAATTTAAAGATACTAAACAGATACTGTTTATTTTGTGTTTTGAAACAGAGCCAACATTTTCACTGATAAAATTTCACACTAGAACAGGCCACGAAGGCCCAAAGGGGGAGCACTGTATTGCTCTACTCTTTCCTTAAGCTCGGAGCAAGATGGGGGTGGGTGTTCAAAGCTACGTGGCGGCCGCTTTGCCTCCGGGAATGACGCGGTACCCATTGCATAGGAGGCTGGGTGGCCACAGTGTCAGTCTGGACGGAAGAAATTGTTACTCGTTCTTGGGAAAATTTCGTTAGTGGATTAGATACATTTCCAACGGCTTAGTATCTGTTGTAGTCTATTCAGTACGCATTCAAAATTAAGTGTAAAATGCTGAAAATTTTATCAAAATCTCTGTGGCGGAAGTTGCAGAATAAAATTTAATCAACGGATATCCTAAACTAATGTGGAAGGAAGCATTTAATTTACAAAGTAATAGACGCACTTGTAAATTTCTTTACCAGAATAAGCAGAAAGACTGTACCTTTCAATATAACATTGTTTTAACTGCAATTATCAATCAATTAATCAAAATTCTACTAATTATCACCAAACTAGCCACTTTATGTACTTTGCCGTAAAATAATTTAAGAGTCAATATTGCCGGCTGTCAAGCGCTTCCGTGCCTCATACAGAGATCAATTAGCAGGCTGCAGTAATAAGGAAGCCTTTATGCAAGTGTTACTGCCGGTAGAACGTGGCTCAGCCCCACACTGACAGAAAGTTTTCGTCGGTGATGATGGAGGTTTATATTATTAGCTTTATGAAACAAAGAGTCCTTGAAATGATACAACATAAATTATTGTCCAGCTGGCAAAGACATTTTACGTCCTGACATGGAAGCTGAAAGTTTGTTAACATGTTCAGAACAAATTTTATAGAATTCATCCCACCGTGGTATGGAACATTCCATAAGGAATCTTGAAATAGCCTGTCAAATTGTGACTTCAACATGTAGCTACATATTGAATGAACTATTTAAAGTTTTTTTTTTTTATTTTAAGCCTTCGCCGTGTTCTATATGTAATATGTTTTCTTTTGGGTAATTCCCCAATAGAACTCAGACGCCGGGGAATTACCCAAAAGGAAACATATTAACTATTTAAAGATCTGTTAATTAATGTTCAGAACAGACAATTACAGAATAAGATTCCGAGCCACTTGAAACCACTCCAGATCTTCACACCGTATCTCATTTATCTATACGTTAATATCAGGCTACATTCCCACCAATGAAAAGGACTTCCAGAAGTCTTTCCTTTCATGTTTCCCTAATAAAATTTTATACAGATTTTGTCTTTCCATGTGTGTTAGTACGCGTCTAATTGATTTCATCCTACTTAATTCAATCGCTTACATCCGATATTGTCACATACAGTTGCAAGTTTTCAGGTTCTCACAGCGTTGTTGTTGAAGATTCAAGTCGTCTGGGATGTCACACTGGTCGCCTTCGAGTGGTGGTCCCTTGAAGGTGAAGGAACAGCCTTCTTTCAAATTACTGAGTGGCACACATCCAAAGGCACAACCTTACATCTCAGGAGACCTGAACCCAAACTTACACTTCGCTACCGATTTTTACAGATCGGGTTTACTGAGACTGTTGATGATTTGTACAACCCTGACCTCATCCTAAGACGAAATGAGGATTCCAAAGAAACCCAACTATAGGAACATGGCAAGTGACACAAAGTACACAGATGTGAAAGCAAATAAAAAAATACAGCGCTGGGACCGCACTATTCAGTTTCCAGGAAGGGGGCCAAATCGTGTCAACAACTGATAAAAGATGTGCCAGGCGAAGGCAGAGGCCTGTCTGTGATAATGCAACGGCGGGCCACAAAGAATTGCTTATTATTCCCACAAGAACCCACCATTTCGCTACACAGTGAGTTCCGAACTTGTGGCGCGCATACTGCAAGTGGCACGAAAGTGGATTACAAAACTTAAGTGGGCTCTTATTGTTGAAGTTAAGTGAGTGAACGGCCGTGGCGAATTCATCAGATGAATTAACGTCATCGTAACCAGCCAAATTATCAGACCATTAATCATTGAAGGACAGACGTAAATTGCTTGATGCTATATTACCACAGATATACATAAACTAGCAGTTGAACGTTATTCTGGTCTAGTCCCTTCTAGCACACAT
>Ga0131853_10007805_pt1 | contig 19409 bp, 31 predicted proteins | sample TergutLab28metaG_FD_92764 | JGI IMG/M metagenome (GOLD analysis project Ga0131853, IMG submission 92764) | Labiotermes labralis P1 segment gut microbial communities from Petit-Saut dam, French Guiana - Lab288 P1 (version 2) (version 2) | ecosystem: Host-associated > Arthropoda: Insects >... | reverse complement strand
CATCACACTACACACACAACACACCACCACACACACACACACACACACACACACACACACACACACACAAACCACACTCTCGACACTCCGCACATACAATCACACCACATCTCACACCAACACCACACATTAAAAACGCACACCACCAAACACACCACACCACACTACGCGCACACACACAGCAAACCAAACACACAAACACACGGACCCCACCAACCGCATACGACTAACTCACAACATCATACACCCACCACTACACACACTACAACAAACTCACACCACACTTCACACACAGTACACCGCACACAGACAAGCACACCAACACAAATAAACAACAGATAAACACCACACCACACAAACCCACAAGACGCAACACATGCGCTACGTCACAGACACTTTACAAACGCAACACTACACACACAACACACACACACACACACACCACACAACGCATATTCACGAACCACACGCACCGCGCCACACCACACACACCACACCAAACACACTCAAACACCACATCTTCTCACACACACACACCACACACCATAATCATACACACCACACCAAATAACATTAACACACAAATAATACCACTCACACACAACAAATACCCACCACTCACACACAAAACATAGCACACCACACTAACTCCATAACATACACTTTCACCCCACACCACACAAAATACAACACACCACACGCACAAACCACACAAGCCCATCACACCACACACACGCACCATACACACTACAGCACACACACACCACACAACACAACCACAACACCACACACACACAAACCAGACTCACCACACCAATCACACACTCCACACCACAAACTTTCACCTCACACCATACCACACACATATCACACACACGCCCCACTCACACACCAACACTCATACACAATGCACCACACACACACCACCACATACACACTCTAGACACACCACACCAATCATACGTTCCACACCACGCACATGCAACACACACCACACCACACACACCACATCACACACACACCACACTCACACACACCGACACTCACACACACTTCACCACACATTCATCCCACAACACACACACACACACCATACCAACCAGACCACACGCACATAAATCACTCACGAGATCCACGAATCCGTAAGGCAACTAAAGAAGTTGGTAGATTCCCTCATATTTTTTTTACATGATGTCCTTAGATGTAGAACAACTGAAGGAAACGTTACTGGAAAATAAAATCCCTAGTACCCAGCCGAGTCATATACAGACTTTTATCAACTGCCACTCCGTTCTTACTAGCCGTCGTAAAGCGTCTCACGCGACACCTTGCTGCGATAGAAAGATTTTATTCTCTGAAATTATAGTCGGCAAACACGAAGAACGGTATAAACCCGAAGTTAAACTCAAACAATTTCGTTCTGCAGAAGAAATCAAGAATCTGTTGAAACAACGTTCGATCCCATCGACATGAAAATTGGAATAAGGACACTTAAAATCCGAAAGAATAGCTAATTACTAACAGAAGCTGTTAGAAAACTAGCGCTAGAAATACTAAACTCACAGCTAAGTGACAAATGTGCGTGCCAATACGAAATCAACTTTCAGAAGCGTAGGAACTCCAGACAAATGGTGTATAACATCCCCGATGACCTGACAACTGAAAACACTGCAGTTATAATATTAGCTCAGAACCCTGACATGAAGCTACAGGATGGAGATATTCAGGATAAATACACCTTCAAAACCAGGAGAAAAATCCAACCTCGTAATTGAAGTGCTGCCACATGCCCGCAGACAGATGTTGCACAACAACAACAAAATTGAGTGGTCGGTCTGCTACGTGGAATCGTGTCAGTTCACAGTTGCTTTAGATGCAGAGGATGCAACCTTCGGCACACAGAATGTAGGAACAAAGAGACCTGCCCTATATGCGCGTGAATAGATAAACTTAAAGACTGCGCATCCCTGCGGACCGAGTTCAAATGCATCAACTGCGTAAGATTTGACGCCCACAACCAAGATACGAAAACCCACACCAACCACTCGTCATTTGATCGAAACTGTCCTAGTCTACGAGGTATGATCGCTAAGAACTTGCAGTACATCAACTACTAACATGGCACCGGCGCACAACCACAGGGAACAGAACGACAGGAACCATATGCACAACAGAGTACACGCATCTATAAGGTACATGCAGATCAATCTCCAACAATGCAGGACCCCGACTGACAATATACAGAACCTAAGCGATCAGTTTAAATCCGACATATTATTTATAGAAGAATCAAATCTCTACAAACGTAAAATAGCTGGAATATCAACTAAAACAGAATCTGCACCTCCCACGAAGACAAAAGCAGGGCCGACATAGTAATCAACAACAGAAATACAGATGGAATACTCATCACATAATTATCCAACCCAGACAGTGCACTGCTAGAACTGGAATACAACAACTACAAATTCTATGCTGCTAGCATGTACTTCGATATAACCGAAGAAATCGAGAAAGTTCTTGAAAAGATAGACCAAATAATGGAGTTTACCAAAGGAAACGGACTCATTATAGCGGTAGACAGCAACGCCAGATCGGCAGGCTGGAATGACATCGAGACTAATAAGAGGGGAAAACAATGGAAGAATTCATAATAACAAATTTTATACATTATGAACGAAGAAAGTGACCGAACCTCATTCCACAACGCACGAGGTGAAAGCAACATGGACCTGAGTATAGTGAACACCCAGATACTGCAAGCTTTAACAAACTGGGAAATCTGTAAAGATGAAAGCTGCTCAGACCAGAGCACTATAATATTCTGCATCGGGCATCACAGAAAGCAAGATAGAAAGAACACAACTAAGGGATCAGGTATGTAATAAACGAAAAGTCCCTGAGCAGATTCGAAAGAAATTTAATAGAATCATTTGCAACTAATTTCCAAAAGGGAAATGAAACAGAACTTCAACGCATAGACAAAGAATTAGCGACAAAACCCGAAGAAACCTGCGACATTAAGAAGCAATCACCAAGGCATACAACATCTCATTTAGAAATGCAGAAGCGTATCAAAAATGGACGAAATAAAAATCAGTGCCATGGTGGACACAGGAACTTACAACAAAGAGGCAAAGTCTGAATGACCTAAGAAGATTCTATCAAAGAACACGTACCGCAGAGCAGAAGGAGACCCGTAAAAAGATATACCACGAGAAAAAAGCCAAGTAAAAGGAAAAACTGAAATCTTTGAAGGAATACTGCATCTTAACACCAAGCACCAATCCGTGGAACACAGTTTATAAAATAGCGACAAATAAATATAAATGACGACTATACTGAAACCCGACGGCTATTACACATCTAACCTTATTGAAACAGCCCAGGTAATACTAGTCCACCTAATTACAAAAGACGACCCAACTGATGACACAGACTACCACAAAAAAAATTCGGAAGGAGATGAAGTAACCAAACCAAACAGAGGACGACAGAGAATTCACCCTAGCAGAAATCAAGAATGCAATTGAAGAAATTAAAAATTAAAAGTCTCCTGGAGAAGACGGAAGCACGCGAGAAATCTACAAAAGATTCTACAAGCTGCTCCCTCGTTCACGTACAAAATATATAGTGCATGCCTGCAAACAGGATGTTTCCCCAAGAGATGAAATAGAACCAAAATATTCCCAATAGTCAAACCAGGCAAAGAAAAAGTACAGGAAGCGTCTAAATACAGACTATGAAACCTTATAAACGTGGGAGGTAAAGTCCTAGAAAAATTACTAATAAACAGAGACATGCACCATTTAAATAGTAACAATGTCATGAACCCTAATCAATATGGATTCACCCTAAAAAAGAGCACCACAGATGCAACACTATCAGTTAAAGAATACATAGAAGAGGGGTTTATAAAAGTACACATTACAATAATCATAAGCCTCGAAGTACGGGGGGATTCTACAACGCATTGTGGCCGAGGATACTACACACACTAAAAATATACAACTGCCTGAAAAAACCTTATAAACTAACTTGAAGCTACTTCAGCTATAGGACAGAAACCTTACATACTAATAGCCTCCAAATTGAACTAGACATCACCAAGGGCTGACCCAAGGCTCATTCTGCGGCCCCGGCTACTGGAACATTAAATTCACTAGCTACTTCATCTGAATTATGGGAAACGCACCAAAGACGTAGAATTTGCCGATGATCAACTAATAGCAGTAAGAGCGCGAAGCATCCAAGAAGCAGAAAACTTTGCAAACATAGAAATAAATGAAATTAAAAACTGGGCAAAAGAAAATAAACATAATGGAGCTGGCTGTAAAAAAAAATAAATTAGAGTAAAGTGAAAAATCAACATACGAACAACACACAAACACACAACACACCACAGACACTACACCACACAAACAACCACACACAACACACCACATTACACACACCCTAAAACACATCACAACAAAAGTCCAACACAAACTACTCTGCATAAAAAACGCACAACCACACCAGCTCAAACACACAAACATTAGACACACAATACAGCACAACACACAAAACCCCACAAACACACAACAAAAACAAAACGCACGCCCACACACACACCACACACGATACCAAACACATACACCACACCAAAAACACACGAAACACCACACATTCACCACCCAACAAATCACACTAATAACACAACACCACACAAATCAAAACCCACTAGAGAAACCATAACACACATCATACAACACACACATTCTACAAATACACACACACAAAACACAATTAAATCACACAAAAAAGAGACCATATATACGCACAAAACACTGCACTAAAACACACACATGCACAAAAACCACACATAAAACACACCACGTAAAAATACACACCACATACAAACCTACACAAAGAAAAAACACCACACACAAACATCACGCAAACAAACCACATATACAAATTTATATTATACCTCACAAAGACATCACACCACACATACATCAAAACACACACACACACACGCAACACACAAACCACACAACACAAACACACACCACACACACACACACAAACTAAACAACACAAACCACCAAACATACCATAAAAAACACACATCAGATCAAACATACCACAAAACACACAAAATAAAACGCACGCATATAACCTCAAAAACAATCGAAACACACCACACCTACACCACATTTCGCACCCATCACAAACAACACACACGTCAGATATACATCACTAAACCAAAATTCCAGACCCGCAAACAGCCCCGCACAACAAAACGCCCACTCACACCACACAACACACATATCACACCACACATAACAACCCAAACACACAACTCACTACACACCACAAACACACACCGCACACTCACACCACATATACACCACATTGAAACCAGAATGCACAATCCACAACACAACGTCACACATAAACACCAAAAAAACACACAAAAAATCATCAAAAAAAGTCACTACAAAACACACACACACGAACGAAGAACATACAAAATACAAACACAAACGCACCTGCACACAAACACTCAAAATAAACACACAACACAGCTCAAACCACAAACACACTCACACACACACCACACAACACAATACCTTCCAAACCAAATCAACACGTAACGCCAAAACACACATATAATATACTCCAGATAATTATAACACACAGCAAGCCTCACACATACACAACACAAGCTAATAATACTCACAGATGCACCGCAGCACATACACAAACCAAACACCACGCCTTATATATGGATATATTATAGTAATAAAATACCACACACAGAATCCCCATATCACACCCACAGTCCACATCAAACCCATACCCTACACTTCACACACCGCACGACACATATACCATTCCAAAAACACACAAAATCAGACAGACCAAATAAGACACACAACTCACAAACAAACAACACACAACACACCACACAACTCACACACACGCAACTCACACACACATACCACACGACACCACACCACACTTACATAAAAAACACGACAACACACACAAACACACCACAAATAACACAAATAATAAATCAAATACTCACTCCACACCACAACACAAACACACACACACCACACCCATACTACCAGACACACGCACCATACATGCCACTACACACATACCAGAACACACACACAAACATCCCACACAAAAAACCACATCATACTACACACACACCACACATAAAATACACACACAACACACCACGCAACAAACTTCACATGAACCACCCACACACAACCCCACACAAACACACACAAAGGAAGATGCACCAAACCAACACACTCCAATGCTTAACCAAGCATCACACACCAAAATACACAACAAACAACACATATGTCACACAACACAACAATCTCACAAACACACTATACCACATAAAAATAACGCATATAGTCACAAAAAAACACAAACACACACTACTCTCAAAATAGCAAAAAACAACACAACATACACACATAATAAACAAACGCACACACACCACACCACACGCACAATAAAAGACACACTAAACAACACAATGAACCACATCACACTACAGCAACCACCACAAAAATACAGCACAAACCCAAGCTACAATCACACCACACCACATACGCACACACCATACTACACTCAACCCTCACAAACCACACCATACTGACTAAAACACACATACACAATTCACACACACACACACACACACCAAAACAAATACACACCACAATACACACCCATAAGCAGCACACATGAAAAAATTCACCACACCACGTGAACAAAATGTACACCACACACAAAATCAACACCACACACAAACAACACACACAACCCCTGCCCACAACAGACCACAAATCATACACAACCACACAAACCCACACTACACATACAGAAACCGCAACTCAACTACACATAACACATCACAAACACCAACTAACACTCATCACACAACACACACATACACATTTAACCCCACAAACACAACATACCAAACATAAACCCACATGTAACATACAAAACAAAATTCCACACGCAACACAAAAACACGCAAACACAAGACAAAACATATTAAAAACACATAACATCCCAACACACACAAATCATAGAAACCGCAACACACACACGGTACCACACACACAAACACACCCCAACACACAAACACACTACGCACCAAACACATTATGCACGCACACCCCCTCCCCCAAAACACCTCACACACACACCATTTTACACAAGCATAATTCAACAAACACACCCTACACACACACACACACACACACACACACACACACCACAAAATTACACAATAGACCACACACACAGACACGCGCAAGACACAGTACACACACACACACACACCACAAAAACACATCAAACTGTAACACACACCACACCGCACACAAAAAACGCACACACACCAACAATCACACACACCAAATGAACCACAGAACTCAAACCGCACACAAAACACACAACACAATATACTCATAACACCAAACGCCCTTAAAACCACTGCAAATTTACACACCACCCACACATCATACCACACATCTCCAACGCAGAAAACCGCACAAAAAACAAACCCCAAGCACGTAAATCAAACACAAATATATCACATCACAACCGAGACGAAGCACAAACATACGATAAACACACCACAAAAAAACACACAAACCACAATCACACAACAGAACATACAGAACACTACACCACTCACACACCACAAAAAGTGACATCACAACACACCTACGGACCAAACCACAGACGCAATCTACACCACACACACTGACATCACCAAACACAAACCACACTCGCACACCACAAACATACCACATACAAACCAAACCTCACACACACAAACAGATCACAAACTAAAAAACAACATAAACCACACACACACACCACAACACAAACCACACCGCAAACGCGCCGTACACACAAACACACCACACATAAACCCACACACAACACACAAAAAACCACACAACACAAGCCATAACAAATAAACTCACACTAGACCTCACGTACCGCAACACATTCACACCACATCACACACACAAACCACACCGCACACAAACACAAAACACACCACATATTACGTAGAGACACCATTCAACACACACAGCACACCGTCACACGTAACACAGAAAATCCACACACACACAAGAAATCACACAAACACACACCACGCCGCACAAACAAATACCACACACTCAAAGCAATATACACATCACTCCCTAAACACTTAAATACCACACCACATACACACAACAACACTCACCACACTCACACGCACACCACTCACACAAATACTCACCTTACCACACACACATCACCCAATATAAACACACCAATCTCAGTCCACCACCACACCTACTAAACCACACACACACACACACCAACCCACACCTCACCAAACACACTCCCTAAACTAAACCACAACCGCAAACACCGTTGTTATACACCACATACCAAATCGCACAACACAAACCTCACATCATTACAACCAGAAATACACACAACACACACGCAAACCACACAACATAAACATATTCCACAGCAATCCACCCCACAGCACTCAAACTCACCATTCAGAAACACACCACATCACACACAAAATACTCATCAAACACCCACCCCACACCACACAAACACCATACTACATAGACAGCACACCAAACACACACCACACACATGCACCAAACACAAACAACCAACACACACACACAAACCAAACACACCACCGCGCATTCAGCACAAACACCACACACACACCACACCACAAACACAGAAACCACACCACAAAAACAACCCACACCTCACCCCACACACACCACACCACACACGTACATACACAAAAATCACATAACACAACACACCAAACACACACACCACACCCACACCTCACGACTCTCAAAACACCACACACACACCTCACCACACAAACGACACCATACACGCACCACAACTCATATATACCTACACACACTACTCACATACACACACCAGACTCTCACACCACGCACTCCTTACCAAACCGTGCCAAACGATACTACTCTTCATTCTGTTTCATCAGGATGGGCCAATTCTTTGTTCCTATGTTCGAATGAATGAAACCTCCTTTTGCATGAAATACAGCGAAAGTGCATATGGTGTGATTTTATCACACCCCACCACCGTCCCTCTGATGTCACTGTCGCGTTATGTAAACAAATATTGCGAAGTGTTCAATGACCTTGTGAAGTCACATTTAAACAAAATGGCCGAGGACCTTAATTCCGACAATTGCGTAATGTGAACAAACGTGGCGGTGGACTTAATTTCGCCAAACAGTGTGGCGCCTATCCTACCTTTTATCTCTGATATGTAAACAAAGTTTGCATTATGTAAACAATTTGGCGGACGACCCTGCTTCCGGCGTTCAAGTGGTGTAAACAAAGATGGCGATTTACTTAATTTCGGCAGACAGTTTGGCGCCTAACCTAACGTTAACCTCTAATATGTAAACAAATCTCATATATAAAGCAAGATGGTTGATGACTTACTTTTTATAGGCATTACTGCGCCAAACCTAACATTATCCTCTGATATGATAACAAATGACGTAGTATGAAACTAAATACGCCGGATAACCCAATTTCGACCTACATTAAGGCGCCTAACCTAACTTTAACTTCTGATATGTAAACAAATGAAGTAGTACGTAAACAAATTTGGCGGATGACCTAATTATGCCTGACAGCTTGGCCACGGTTATTATTTGGATGAGCGCTAACAAACGTTTTGTGCTCCATTTTGAATGGGTCTCATTCTTAAATTTGTTCTAACGTAAGTTTCAAGTTCGCAATTTTTCAATAAGGCTATCAGCGCGTTAGTTTTAAAAGTTGTTTAACCTGACGAATTCTCCTATGTATTTAGATAAAAATGTCTTGTTTTCCTCTCGTGTGTTCTCTGCCAGATTAAACTCAGAGTTTATGACTAGCCATCTCGCTACCTACATTTTCTTGAAACCTTCGTGGATGACATCCTGTCACATTTACCCGCAACATTACTTTCGTTCTGCAAGGATAACCTATTTTCCAAATAATCTCTATTCTACATGCACAGTCCATTCACCATCATTATTCTTTGCATTACAATATTACTGAATGGGCTGTCTACTTTACAGTTACCTCCGACTTAACACCATTCTACACTCTTAGCCTACTCTTCGTTCTGCATGCACGAACGGTTTAAATTGTTTAATTACCATACACAGCCTACTTTCCACATAATCTCTATTCTACATGCAAAGCTCATACTACAATCATTACTCTTTGCATTACAACCCTTTCGAAATGACTTCCTACATTACATTTATCATGCGTCTTATCTCCTTGCAACAGTATCGGAATGTCTTTAAAAAAAATGTAGCGCTGTTAGATAATACTAGTAGGTCAGAATAGAATTCCCGTTTTGAAATTAGAATTTTTAATGTATATAAATTACTTCTGATCAGGTTATGGCCCCTAGGTTCGGCGAGAAATAAGTACCGGAAATTTTATCTAGGAGGTAAAGGCTACCGGTGGGAATGGTTAACAACCTTACCGTCATCCTGTGCTACTGTCTTGAAATCTAAGAGCCCAGGTATTTGGTGTGTTTGCTATATTAGCGGCCTAATTGATTTTGCCTGAGGGGTGAAGACAACAAGTCGAGTAAGTGGGCCATTAAAGCTCACGGATTTGGCCTGACGGGGTAACCAGGTTTCTGGGTGGTGTTGCGATTTTATCGCTCTAACGGGCGAGAACAGATTTATTACGTAAACAACTCTTCTATGGAATTGAACACATCAGTTGGTAACTAGCTCTGAACCTTGTGCGTGGAGTGTAACTAGGTTGGCAACGTTGTATATGTACCGCTTCCGCCTAGTATAAACCTAAAACATTTGAACTTGAAAAGTGAGGCTGTCGTCGAAAAACATATGAAACATGGCGTGTAACCTTCATGGATGCTAATCAATTGGCCGCTGCGTGATTTTACTTCACAAAACTGAGTGACGTATTTCGTTGCGTCTTTTGCGGAGCACAAATGTGTCAGCGGTCGGAAGGAGATGATGACTTAAAGGAACATTAGCGCTGGAGTCCAACTTGCGGGTTCCTTAAGGGGTTTTCTAAATACCAGCCAGATGAATTACCTCAAGAGCCTACCCGAACACGCGACGTGTGCGGACAACATTTCGAGTTTAGATCCAATTCGTTGCTAGAACGCAGTAAGTTATTTTATTTGTATTACTTCTTCGGTTATGTTTATGTCTTTTATTAACCCCACTAATTTTCAACTTTCTTTTAAAACTACAAGTCCCAGAACTTTTAAACACGTTGAAAGACACAAATTTGTAGCCAATGGGACAGCTTCCTCTACCCCGAATTCCGAAGACTAAACGCCCGAATGCAGTCTTCTTCCACCTGGCCTACTTTGTGCAATCAAAACGATGACTATCTAAGTGAAGGTGGATTTTTTTATACGTAAGGCGTTTTATAAACAAAAATCTTTTTATTACAAAAAAAATATTTTTTCGAAGGGCGTAATAATAAAAATTGTTTTTGTTACAGGAGAAAAAGGCCACACAATATTTTTCCATTGCAGTGTTGTTCTAAAAGATTGTAAAATTACTCATTCGGTTTGATGGGAGCATGCCACATATAGTAAGAAATGTGTTTACACACTACATATAAAAGGCTCTGCCTTCGTAATATTCATTGCTCCTCGGACAATATAATGTACAACGAGTGAGGCTTGGTACAGCCGTTAATATTTCGTATACAGTTATACCAGGTAAGAGTTATATTTAGCCTGTTCTAACCTGTTTACGCTGAGGGAAACACGAACCCCCGTTTTCGGTAGTGGTAGTTTAGTCCGCTCTCGCAGTTCAGCAGGAAGCCTCGCTGAGGTCAGCCATAAAAGCTACACAAAATGGATTTTCTAAATTTTCGCGACGTTTTGTTTCTTCCAAATTCTAGCATCGGACGTTTATGTAAAGGCTTGAATAATATTGTAGGACAAGGTGTTTGGTACGATAAGTTTCAAGTTCATAACACATCGTGGTTATGGGTCGTGAATGATATTGTTTCGACCATGAAGAGTGATAAAGTTTTGTGTGGATCATTTGGTCTCTACCCGAGTTATGCGACCGGTAACCTAAACTCTGTGAATGCAATTCATTTCTACGTGATATGCAGTGAAAAGTTAAGTTACGCAGATTATATTTTAAAATGTATTGCCGGTAAAGAGTACATGTTACTTATAAAACGCATACAGGAAATTATTTCGAGTTATCATCGAGTAATGAGACATTTGCATTATTATATGATGCAAAAACATGCTATCGGAACTACTATTTGCGCAATGTGTGCTAAAAAATGCGTTTATATTTGCTAGCCTACGGCATTGTGTCCATCAATAAGCGTGTGACATATATCACTAATCAAGTTCTGACGTCAAGGCAAGATTGTGTGTTTGAACGTTACACTTGTGATTTGGAATTACCTAAAAAGCTGCCTGGCTGCACATTGTATAGGCGGTACTGTTCAATGTATCGTAAAAAATCTGTCCCTTCTTAATATTATATATTATATGTCCTGGGAGTGTAGATTTAGTGTTAGAAGGTGTAGTAGGTTATTGTTGGTGCGGTAGGCTATCTTAAGTTGGTGCGTTTGAAGAATTTGTTGATCCATGTAGTTTCACTGCCCATGTATATGAACGTGGCTCATTTCCGTTTTTTAGTTGTTTCTCCTGTTTTGATGGTGGGCGGGTGAATGGTTTCCGTGGGAGTATCTGGAATGAGTTGTGTAGGATGTTATGGAAAATATTTTCTTCGTGTTGGTGTTCTGCAGTGTGTAATTGCTAGGCTTCTAGACGGTTGTATAGAAATCTAACTCCTGCATATTTATGTTCTGTGTGGTGGTTTGAGGTGTGTGGAATAATGGTGTGTGTGAAAGTTGGTTTCTGTAGATGGAAATTTTGTTGATTGTGTTGTTTGTTCTACTACTTAGGTAAATTGAAGGGTTGGATGGATGGAAATGAAATCGTGGAGTAATGAGTGTATGTCGGTGTGTTGTTTCTATATTTATAAGGAAGCTTCTATAAACAACCACCCCAATGGTGACCACACGATCCCCAGCAACAAAATTTTCGAGACCATTCTCAAAGAATTTCAAGTGGCAAGCAACTAGCACCTAGCCCATCTCACCCGACCTTAACCTGATCCTTTAACAGACTAACCCACCACCCCTCCCCTGAACCGGACCCCCCGCTCCACCATGGCACACAACATTCCCTCAGCCACAGTAGGCGCAACACTCGTGGTGACATCACGAGGCAGTACAGCCAGTCACACTCCGAGGTTCTGTGAACGAAAACTACCACAATCGATACTGCAACGGACACCACCGCTACAAAAAATTGAGTAGTTTTACTTTTTCACCCAAACACGTATCCACCACGCACACGTACAAACATTCTACATATATATTATTCCCCACAGGTAGCAGTGAGCCTGAACACACCTGCAACGGATTCTGACGTCCCGTGCATAATTATTCTCCTCATATTGCAGAAACCGCTCCGAACGGACCACTTCACCTACTGAGGTCCAAATCACGCCCAGCCTCTTCACTCCAGGCCCATCCGCAACATAGCTGCACACGCGCCAACAAACTCCACGGCCTGAGAGACAGAGGATACTCGATCTAAAAGAACACTTCCACAATCATACATACAGCCAGCCTGAAACGCCCATGTAGCCGCCACGGACGTACCAACGCCACCAACACGCTCGGGATTCCCCCAACGTTTCCACTGAACACTACTATCCGCACTTGGTTCCTTCACAGCAATCGAAGTGTACAACACACATATGTATTTTAAACTGAAGGCACTTTACCAATAAGACATCACTTACAACATGTGTATATACTTTATTCTCCACTTTACCTGACGAATATATTATTAGTATCAATATAGATAACCGCTAGACAACGAGATCTCGTTGAAAGCTCAGAATTGGCAAAATAAATAATGTTCTTATATGTATATTTTTAACTCATTATATATTTTTGTGACCTGAGGATGGCCCACATTGGCCGAAATATATCGCCAAACTAATAAAAAGGATACTAAGCTAGTTGTGTTTTGACGTACCCACTCCCTTCTAATTTACATAAAACACAACGGGAATAATGCATCTAAGACTTTGAACATGATTAATACAAGCAAGGAAGTCTCGAAATTTAACCTGTCAAATTCAAGAAAGCTGGTTAATCCATATTGGCTATAAATATGACTGTGTATACAATAATTTTATTTTTGTTATCAGGAACAAGATAACGCCTGTGTGTAATCGACTAAGCTCGTCATTGCAAACCAATGGTTCCATGAATTAATTACGTAGATATTTACTTTAATTGAGTGGGTAATTTTTTCAAAGTCTATTAGCTACCTTAAAATTTTTTAAGCTGTAATAATGTCACGAAGCCAGTTCCATACAGACGTGGTCGGGACCGTGAGAAATTATTCATCATGGCGCCAGAGACTTAATCACTCCTGCGTTAACTGCGATTGCTTAACCTAATTTACTGCTCTCAGACGACAGACAAACCGGGCAGAACTCTATCACTAACGGTAGGATATCACTTGATTTATTTCTGTTCAGTAAAGCAAATTTGTGATCTTTAAATCCTTTAGACACGGTAATAATATATGAACATAATTAGGGGTAGAATTTAAGAGGAATATTATAACATTTGAGTTGCAATTTCTAACATTTTTGCTTATAAATTGTAGACAATTAGTCTTTAAAATAACGTTATTTCATTGCTTAACAAGACACTATGCCTTGAAGGTATACGTGTAAATGGAGGTACACCTCTACGTTTTATTAACCTTGACTCTACATGATGTGACTACTAGAAATTACTCAGACCCCTTTAATATATTTAACAGTAAATACGAGTAATAAAATAATAATAATTTAAAAGTACAAAACATATTTCACGGGCGAAATAACATTATACTTAGCACAAATTTTAAACACAGAACAGCTGTAACAATGTATGCAGTAGAAACGTGGTTTGTTTCAGGTATACAATTGTAAATAACCTGCAGAAGGTGACAACATGGTATTAATAATATTAATAATAATAAAATGTAAGAATAATTTCAATGGGATACAGTGGGCTATATTTGGGCCACAACTGTTCGGAACTCCAAGGGACCGAAATTCCTGACAGACCACCGTAATATTAAATTTACTTTCCAACTTTCGCAACATGTGCGGTGGTCACGGCTCTTACTGCGATAAACTGTATGGGTGTGATGTGAACCGTAACTAACCACATATTTAAACCATAACTGCAGGTTTGTCAGTCAAAGCCGTTGTGTTTTGACTAAAAAAACCAGCACTTCTAATTCAACGTAAACACAACGCGTATGGCTCACCCTATATTCATAATTTCTTCAATTACACTGGTAAAGCGTACTGTTATTAGTCGAGTATTAATTCGTTCTTTAAAGTTTTTCGAACTAAGTATTGTGAAATTACCTAGCAATTCTGGTTCTTCTGGCAAGGTTCACGAATATATCCATCGGACATAGACTATTGTGACTATTATTCCTCACGATTTTCCTTAGCTTCTCATGGAAATTCTAAAGTAGAACTTCAAGTCACCGCATTGCCGTTTATATCCACATTCTTTCCATTAGTAATATACTATTACACAATTATTGCGCACAATAATTTTCTTTGATGACGGAGTCTGCCAACGAACCAAGTACACAGAGGCAAGCGGTCAAGCAGATCCCGATCGATGAACTGAACGTATTTCTTGTAAACAAAAAAAAAAAAAGTCTCACGTGCGCTACATTGCTTAATAATAGGTGATCCTGCAGATTGCACAACTTCAGGACAAGAAGCTATGTGGAAGATTAAGTAACAGCTTTCCCATAACTTGCAGGCAGAGCACGTTTGCAAGCGTCAAATGTTGAACAAATTCCACTTGTGCAAAACACTTCATAGGGGAGTTAATGTTGCCGAGAATGATTTTATTATTGGTGTGATCAAGTCAACGAGGATGAAATGGATGGGGAGCCTAGAATGCATTGCACGGAGAAAAATTGATCCAAAACATTGGTCGGAGAACATGAAGGGAAAATATCTTTTATTATTTTGTATTATGACCAAAAACGCACAATTAACTGAAAAATTATCACACTCCTTCTACAAGTTTCGACATACATACATACACACATTACATACATGCACGCATACATACATATAAACAATACATACACATACATAATACAAATATGCATACACACATACATACATATATGCGTACATTATACATACATTACATACAAAAATAATATATGCATACATATATACGTATATTACATACAGACACACGCACGTAATATACACACACACACATGCATACACACATACATACAAACATTACAAACACACAAACGTGTATTGCATAAATAATACATACACACATATACACGTATATTACATACAGACATACATACGTAATACACACACACACATGCATGCACACATACATACATAACACATACACACGTAAGTAGTAAGTGGGTCGGGTTTAAAAAGGATCGGCTTCCGACTAGGTTTTTGCTGCCATCTACGGGGTGGTTGCCGCCTACAGTTTGGTAATGTGCCCTCGTATGGTTTGGTAGCTGTAACACCATCGCCCTCCCCACGCTAAATGAAGATCACGTGATCACTTGTGGAGTATGGAGCAAAAGTGGTCTAAGTCGAAGTTAGTGTAACAGTGTAATAAGTGCAATATTATTATTGAAAATGATCGGTTTTCGACAGGGAAAAATGCTGCTATCATCACGATGGTAGCCCCGTGCAGTCTGGTAGTCAAAAAATGCGCAGAAGCCCCCAAATTTGGGAAAAAGCCACCTGCAGTCTGGTAATGTGCCCCCGTATATTCTGGTAGTCGGAGGGAAAATTGGTCGAAAGCAGTCACGTGAATTGTGGAATATGATGCAAGAGTGGCCTAAGTCGCAGTGAATGCAAGAGTGTAATAAGTGCATAATAATAATATTGAAAATGATCGGTTTTCGGCGGCGAAAAAAGCAGCCATCATCAGGGTGGTTGCCCCCTTGCAGTCTGGTAGTCCACAAAAATGGGCAGAAGCCCTCAAATTTGAAGCCCGCCCGCCGTGTTGTTTGGTTATGTGCCCCCGTACTGCCTGGTATTCTAAAAATGGTCAAAAGCCGTCACGTGACTTGTGGAGTGTGGAGCGAATGTGCTCAAAGTCGCAGTGAATGCCAGATTGTAATAAGAGTATAATATTATCGAAAAAGGATCAGTTTTCGACTGGAAAAGGCTGCCTTCATCAGGGTGGTTGCCCCAGTGTAAACTGGTAGTCAAAAAATGGGCAGAAGCCCCCATATTCGAAGCCGCTCTGCCCGCCGTGCAGTCTGGTAGTGTGTCCCCGTACAGTCTTGTAGTAAAAAAGTCGCCGTACAGTTTGGTAGCATGCGCGAGCCTCCGTAAGCCTTGTAGAAGTACCTCCATGGCCCCTGCGCTAAAGGAAGACCACGTGATTGGTAATAAAGAGTGCAAGAGAGTAATAAGTACAAGAATTGGTCTAAGTGTAAGTCGGTTATTTTTACAATATGGCGGTCAGCGCGGTAACCAGGGAGTTAGATTTTAAAGTACACTTTATGTCTTTGTGTTTCTTGAAAAGAATTAGCTGAATCGGTTAGATTCCGGACTCATAATTGAACGATTCTAGGTTCAAATCTTGCAACTTTAACCATCCATTTTTTTTAAAATTAAAGACACGCGATTACATAAAATGTAGGATCTTATTAACCGTATGCATGAACAAAAATGATTTCTCTCCAAATAGATATGCAAAATGTGGCTCCAATGCCTGAGGAATAGAAAGACAGCTATCTCTTAGATGTAAGATTCAGAATATGTAAGGACACTAAAAGTACACACAAAAAAACACACACACACGTATATATTTATTCTTCACACAGTTATAGAGTAAAATAACTTTTTTTACATTTCTAGTGTTATGAAAGAAAACTTACGCAAATTTCGATACTGGTGCATTTAATTGTACCAGTAGAGTCAAATGAATATTATTATGCAAGGTTTTGCTGTAAAGAATGCAGATGCACCCTGCTCCCCACAACACAGTGAGACATTACATTCAAAGTTACAAAATAAGACATTGTTTGTAATTTCACCACCAGATCATACCATGTGTAACAAGTAGTTTGTTTTTTATACGTCTGGAATTCTTGTTCGTACGATCAAGACCAAAACGTCTTCCTCCAAGTAAATATTTGATTTAACGAAACATTTGCCATGCATTGTCAAATTTGAACTATTCAAACACCACGACGTCATACTCACATCGCACAAACGATCCAAGAAAAAATTCCCGGGCATTGGCATGTATCATCGTCCCAACCCAAACAACACAACTGATTTCTCAAATATAGTGGATTATCCGACACTCTAGGGTCCGTGTAATTACACACCTTTCCAATCCAATCTCCTATATACAAAGTGCTATCGTAATAACAACTGCATGCATCAGCCAGGCCAAAACTATCGAACAAGCTAAGGCACTGATTTGACACATAGAATTCTACTTCGTACTTCCCAATGTAATTCATACAGCAACCTCTAATGCTGCGCATGTTCCAATACAAACGGATCCGAGACACGTCACACCTGTGTACATTGACACCAAGCCCTTACCCTTTGAGCGAACGAAAGTTCAGTCTCTCTACAACTGAAGAACGGGAATTCATCTTGTTTCGAGATGTACAATAATACATTTTTACCTGGATTTACAGACTTGAAAATTTAATGTACACAAAGATAAATGATTGTTTCGTTCCAAGTGAGAGTGAAATGTGGCAACCATGTGACGTTCCCTGCTTCATGCACCGAGAATTTCTTGGTCTCAAATTGACTGAATGACCCTTGAGATCGTCTGTGTGGAGTGGTTATGTGCAAAGATAAGTAAGTTAAAGGCATTACGAATCTATTGCCAACAAGTACGTTTTGGTCTTTTCGCACATGCCCTTATACACAATGTTTAGGTCGATCGATTTGGAATTAATTTTGGCCATGTCCTCATCGGACACGACACTAGCGTATCGCCTCGGGAGGAATATCTGAACTAATTGTTCATCGGTGTGCCGTATGTACAGTAGGACTGTGGACCCGAATCTAGTTGTTATTCGTCTGGCACGAACAATGGGGTATGGTCTATTCAGTATTAAGGTGCTGATATTGACGGAAGCGGAGGAAGCGCTGGCAGTGGCATCCTCGAATTTCTTTGCCAGATCCATCCTTT
>Ga0131853_10007804_pt1 | contig 19413 bp, 7 predicted proteins | sample TergutLab28metaG_FD_92764 | JGI IMG/M metagenome (GOLD analysis project Ga0131853, IMG submission 92764) | Labiotermes labralis P1 segment gut microbial communities from Petit-Saut dam, French Guiana - Lab288 P1 (version 2) (version 2) | ecosystem: Host-associated > Arthropoda: Insects >... | reverse complement strand
CAAACGGTCATAACTCCGTAACCGTCCAATATCGGACACATGTTTATATGAACTTTTTTGATCACAAAGACCTAGGAAATCACCTCCTGCAGTTATGCCCTAAAGTCGTGAAACACCCTGTATGTTTATAGAATTTATCTTAGCTGTTCCGAGTGTCACAAAAATTCACAAATAAGTAAAGGTTACTACGTTTTATATTGGCGCTTACTTCCTTGATATTTAATGGAGTACCAGAGCTGTTACTGCATTGTATCTAAAGGAAGAGTTTGAAGTGGGATTTACTTCTCTGAACTTTTATCTTATCTATAATTAAATACTTTCCTATTACTAGTAGATTCGGTTCGTGTAAACGGTAGGAATATCTTTTAGTGTGTGTTCGGTTCAACATACTTTATATTATCTGACAAATCCCATGGGCCTAAGTTTTACTAGAAACTAATATTCGTTCAGCTAATGGGGAATTTCCAAAATTTTTGTCCCCCGAAGTTTTAGTGTTGTGTTCACAGTAACAAGCTTTAATACAAAATTCATGGTGCTAAACTCCTGGAGTTTACAGTGCAAATTAAAGGTCATGTACTGGATAAAATATGTTGAATATGGTGTCAGGTTGTGAAATAATTTTCAGACACAGAGACGAGGAACTCTTCTGCACGAAGAATGAACAGTGGATACATTTGTAGTGCCTTCGTTTGTAAGAAATATTTTTGTTTTATGCATCTGGAATTACAAACATTCTTAACTATGCGTCGTATAAATATTGAAATCATATAGAATTGTTAACTTAGGCGAACATTACAAAACGGTTGATACACTAAAGAAGCTTTACAATTTTGAGTGAACTTCGGTTGTATTAAGTACCTATTAAGGGAATAATACATGAGGGATTTTCCCCAAAATAACTATAGATTAACCACGAAATGCGTTTTCTCAGAAAACGTTTGATGAAAGTAAGAAAGCCCGCGTATTTCATATTAATTTTTAAAATGCCGGACTCTGAACTTAGGAATGTCTGAGATGGTCGTCTGTCCCAACTCTGTGTTCGCTGCAGACCTTCTTGCCGCATGTTTGCACTGAAAATGTCTTAGTCCCCTCTTGAAATCTTGCACTTTGTCATTGTTTAGTAGGGTCCTCGTGGCATTACTCACCCCATGTCCGATCGTCACCCCAGGGAATGGAAATTATGACATGTAGGGGACGGATGACCAGTCGGCATCCCTACAGAGAGCATATTCATGAGGTGACCAGTAAACACAATTTGCTCATCTTCCTGGGAGGTGAGGATCAGTCCTTTCTCCCTTCCTTTCTGTACACTGAGTATGGTGACCGAATCATGAGAAAAGAGCTATTATTGTAAGAGGAATTTTTTGCATTTCAAAGACAAAATGTAATTTTTTATACTATGCGCCTGGTTTTTGAGTGCCGTAGTTCGTCGTTTGTTATCAGTTATTGTAACTGGAAAACACGAGATCGAGAACTGTCAGCTAAGCTGTGTATGAGGGCTCACACAGATCGGCCGTTAGAGAGAGAGAGAGAGAGAAGGGATCACTGAGAAGATACGAGCGTAGATTGTAACGTAATATTAAAATGAATTTTAACAATGTGACGCAGTATATTGGATGCGTGTGGCTTACAATACGGACCACTGGCCTAGTCTTTTGAGAAGACTTGCTGGAATTTCTTGACCAACTCAGCGACCATTAGCTTCTCAAGACGGACTCAGCTCCACGCACTTTAATCTAATTTACAAGAAGGAAGGCGTCTTCTCTGTTAATGACCTCCACATTGGCATTAAGCTTTCGTATCGCACACATCAGCTTTCCGTCAAATTATATCGGGCCCTACTTCCCCAGAATGCTGTAGAGGGCACGTAACACCGCGCTATGACACACAACATGAGACACGAGTTTCATGATCGGGTCGTTACACAGTGCGGCGTTGTGTTCGGTGCGGTACTTTAGAAAAGTTTCCAGTGAAAAGGGGAAAAAGAGGAATCAGATTTCTCTGACTGAGCATTCTAATCTACGGCATCTAATTTCATAACGCACAACAGAAGGCATCTTGCTTTCTCAAGCGATGAAGATGAACTCCAGAACTCCATATGTTTTTAATTTTTCTTTCTCTCAAATCAAGGAGGTCATACTGGTCATGTCCGGATATGAAACAAATCGAGGACTGTGTTTACATGCAAGCCGCTGTACTTACTTAAACTTACATATTCCAATGTCCTGACACAAGTAGAAGTTTGTTTGATGTACGTTTGTTCTTGCGTCGTTGTATATGGTAGAGAAGAAAAACCAACCAGATGCTACTGAATGGTTTATTGCACTTGTAATCTGCTCAACATGTTTCGGGCACTTAATATGCCCATCAGCAGGAGCTCGAGACTACACGTATACCGTGTATTATTACCGCATACGGTGTGTAATGCATTGGTTGCTGGTGGTTGGCGGTCAGGTGCAGGGCAGCAGGCATAGCCTGCTGCCCTGCACCTGACCAAGACATTACACACCATATGCGGTAATAACACAAGTATAGTCTCGAGCTCCTGAGGATGGTCATATTAAGTGCCCGAAACATGTTGAGCAGATTACAAGTGCAATAAACCATTCAGCAGCATCTAGCGGATTTTTCTTCTCTATGCATATAGAAGTTTGTTATGTATTTGTACCAACCAATACACACACACACACACACACACACACACACACATATATATATATATATATTAAATTATATGAAAAAAAATAAAGTGTTCCCGTTACAGGCCCGGTGTAGCCCAGAGGGTGGGTAGAGATATAGTTCTACTCTTCCATGACGGCGGCACTGAAAGGGGGTGAGCAGCACGCCCCGGCTGTACTTCACCCCCGGGGAAAGATCCGGTACCCCTTTTACAGGAGGCATTAAATTATATTACAGTATTTTAATATATGTGCATTTTTAATAAAAATAAATAATAAGCAATAAAAATGCACGCCATATGAACAAAAATAAAAACAAGTAGAAGTTTTTTACGCTTGGTACTTTAAGTGATTGGAAATATTATGTTGAGTGTTAGTAATATCTCTGCACAAACGTATCCCAAATCTAATTACACAATTGTGTTAACAGCGAAATTTACAGTGTCTCTTATTTTGAAATAAATTCGAAAACTTTTAAAAATTTTAGTTTTGGATAATAGGAATTACAAACACAAAAAAATACGATGTTCACCTCAGTGTCTTAGGTTGTGGTAGTCTTTCAAAACTTCGTTAAGTATTCTTAGTTCATGAGATATAAGGCTGTCAGCAGCGAATATTAAGATCGAGGCCGAATTTCGGATATGCTCGAAGTGTCGGTAACATTCGACGAAAAGAATTCGTGGAACAAATTATCCTAATGTTAATTATCGCTGCTGTGTAAACTTCACATCTTATCATTTTACCTAAGATTAGTCTCCTGTTAATCTTTAAAATTTTGTAATGCCAAGGATTAAGTTAAAGTACAATTAGACATACAGATAATTTATTTTCAAGAGATTTTCCAAAAATTAACTCAATATTGAGTCCTTTGAAAATATTCATACCCTGTCTTAGGTGTCTTAGTAACAAGCTGTTACAGAGGTACTGACTAAATAACGTTCAAAAGGTAAAGGTTACGGTAAATTTCACCTAGAAGAGGCTAATATAAACCCTGACCCAATCCAAATCCTGACCACCAAAATACTCCATACACCAGAACCAGAAGTCCTCATTGACCTGTAACCAATTTCTTAGGGACCAGAAGAAAAGCTATAAGTGTGAAAGAAGTTATAAACCATACAGAACCAGAGAACGAAGAATATATAGAAAACAAATAATCACCAAAAATATGTCATAAGCAATCGAACCCCCTCCCCCCAAAATACAACAAATAGAGTAAGAAACCTTAAGTAGTATTGGCCAACGCCAAGCCCCGGCCGCTTTACCCCCGGTAAAGACCCGGTACCAATTGTGTGGGAGGGTGGGTAGGCCTCAGGGCCGGTCTGGGAGGGTGCGGAAAATCTCGCCACACACCTGGATTCGAACCCAGGTCCTTCCAGTCCGTAGCGAGTCGCTGTAATGACTGCTCCGTCCCGGGACTCTCAGTAGACGACAATAAATACATATACATATAAAAACACGTACATGAATTACGGAGGCTTGAATTAAACAGTTGCCAGTGGGAGTGGATCGAGTCCTTCCCCCATCGGAAACAGTTCAGTCACAGACGTCATTCGGAATTTATTATTTCCATTTCACTGTGTGTGATCGGACCTCCACGATAGCCAATTGTCATTAACCAATCGGACAGGACATTTGCATTTGCCCACTCAGCAACAGCTGTAAGCACTGTGAGCTTGTCATTTGTTTCAAATTTAAGGTCAATGGAGGGTTAAGGGTTATTTCCGAGAGGGAGCCCCTCTCTGGCTGACTGCAGGGTTAGATTGGACTGAGGCTAGGGATGGGGGAGAGGATTTGGAAGGGAAGCTGGAGTATTCAGTTGAATGGGTCCCTCTCCTCGCTCCCTTTGCTAGTAGTTAGGAACGTTCACCCGGGATCCCAAATATGAAATATCCCGAATTGCACTTTCGTGTCCAATTACTCACCCTGACAAGTATCGATCGCATAGCGTGGCTATTCGTACGGCTGGAGAAGTAGAACCGGTCAAGTGTCGGCCGTGGTACTATTCAAACATTTAAAATTACAGTTTACTTCTGGTGAGGTTTAAAATTCTCTTTACTCTTCAAGAAACCCGGCATTTATATGTAACGTGTTGATTAGAGTAAAAATATAATTCAGTGAAATTATAAATATAACCTTCAAAGACTCCGTAAATTTAGCTCAAAAGGAATTTGGTTGAACAATTAGCACCATGAGAAACGTTCTGATAGTTTGCTTCGATTTCTTGAACATTAATTGGATTTTAATCTCTTGATTACTGATTCATCCTTCAATTCTCCGGACAGTTTGTCGCAGTGATATGTGTCTAGATAATTAATTTTCATGATAGATTTTTCTGGCCGATCCGAGTGGCCGCGCGGTTTAAGGCGTGGGTCTACGGCCGCTCGCTTGCTGGGACTGTAGGTTCGAATTCCTCCGGGGGCATGGATGTGTTTTGTGTGTGGTCAGGTAGAGGTGTTTGCGTCGGGCTGGTCGTTCGTCCAGAAGGGTTCTATCAAGTGTGGTGTGTCTAAGTGTGATAGTGAAGCCTCGCTAATAAGGATGCCCTAGACCAGGGCCTCCGTATTATCGAGGCTTTTGCGCTGTAAAAATGACGCATTTTCTTATAATTTAGGTCGCTAAAATTATCTTAACAATCTAACAGTAAGGTTGTTACATTTTATTTGGATAACGCCATCTCATTGTGCTAGTTAAACACAAAAATACACAACGAAGTGTTGTGTTTGTATTATTAAAAAAATTAAGAATTTTTCAGCTTATTAACTTACAGTAGCCATTTAATCCAGACAAACCAACACAACACAACACAACAACGAAGTGTTGTGTTTGGATTATTAAAGAATATGAAGAATTTGTCAGCTTATTAACTTACAATAGCCATTTAATCCAGACAAACCAACACAACACAACACAACAACGAAGTGTTGTGTTTGGATTATTAAAGAATATGAAGAATTTGTCAGTTTTTTAACTTACAGTATCGATTTAATCCAAACACAACACAACAACGAAGCGTTATGTTTGGGTTAAATCACTACTGTAAGATTTAATCTGAAAAATTCTTAATTGTCTTTAATCAAATTTGAAGTTCTTTTATGCAACCGAATTTTATTTCGACTTTTTGTGCGGGCTTCTCTCGTACACTCACGGTCCTCCCTCCCCCTCCCCCAGGGCCTACTATCCCTTCTGTCGTGCTTGGCACTTTAGTGCTGTCACTAGCGTGTCGTGTTTGCAAAGCAACCGTAGCTGTTCAACTTTGTGCGCAATTCGGACGAAGGTCATAAGAGAGAAAGCTGATATCCCTCCTTTCGCATGCCTGTTCAACCTCTGTCACTGATCCAGTAATTGCTATGAAATTTCGAATCGGCTGTATAGCTAAATATTTAGGTCGCATTTATTTTGGCCGCTCTCGTTCTAGTATGATGCCAGTTTTACTTGGCGACCAAATCGAATTACCAAACACATCATAAACAGTTCACCTCACAGAGAAGCTAGAGCTCTTAAAATATAAAGAAGACAACAACATTTTTCATATCTACCGTTTGAAATGTTTTACTGTGTATCTCATCCATAACGAAGTACAAGGCAAAATAAATTCTTCTTAGTAATATAGTCCTAATATCGAGAATGAGCTGAAAATAATGTCATTTAGGCGTCCGTCTATTTTAATGCCTTTTTTACTTCCGTATATGAGAGGTACAGTGGGGACTGCCGATTGCAAACGAAGGCTTTTTAAAATTTTATCTAAATTATTATATATGTATAGACCGCTGTTGATATAAGGCAGTGTTCTTTACAGTTCCACCTTTGATATTCAACCAAACAGAGTAGTTTCCTTGCCACCAAATGTACAGTATTGCTGTCAATACCTGTTGTTTCATTCACTTTCATTCAAAAGTTGCCATGTGACAGGATAATGTAATTCTTTATACATAATATAGGACAGTAAGAATGAGTCGTTCAAACCAAGATACAAGAACACTTGAATTCGAACCACGTAATATACAGTTGAAGTGACTTTCGACCATTCTGCAGAATCACTTCTAGGTGTCACATGTTCTGTGCATTACTGATACTTTGACAATAATAGTGTAAGAAACTTTCTAACAAAGCTATACGCCATTATGTACCACTCACAGTCAGACGTAATTGGGAAAGTAAATCGAGTTTGATTGGGTATTGACGTTTGAGTTATTTTACTTTCTTCTATGGGTAAAGTTACCCCCCCGTGAAACGCCCTTAAGCAGTATGTGGTGAACGAAATTCAATCTCTGTGCGTTCTAATTTTGGGTACAAGATTTAAGGAGTGGACTACTTCGTACTTAGCCTTTGTATCCATCTCAGGACAAAAATACACCGATAAAAGTTCCCCGAGAAGCTCGATGAACACCTCAACTGCTGTTTTCGTAAGCGGGTGAGGAAGGTACAAAAATTATAGCCCTACTGAATATTACACTTCTGACCCCCCAACATTTCGCAGCCACATTACTGGCGGAAATACCGTAACTTAAAACTGTCAGTCCTGTCTCGAATACAAAGTAGTTTTATACTTAACACTATTTCATTTCTTAAGCTTTTCTGACAATGTGTGTGGACACATACTGAAAAGTAAAGTAATGAAACTGTAACTCCAGCTGAAAGGCAAAGGTGATTTGGGAAATGGGTCGTTATTTTAACTGACTACTATGGCTTTTCATCGCCCACCGCCATACTGTCGCGTGCATGGCCAGTCAGCTGAATGGGCTACGTTATTACGTTAAACGACTTGGTAGAAAGTGGCAACCGATAATTTTCAGATAAAATAATCACCCCATGTAATATTCAACTGACTCTTGAAGACACAGAGTAAGAAGATTAAAAAATGTGTTATTCTCTTTTAAAATGCTCTCTGTTTGCTGGCTTAACTCGTCAAGACTGGCGTTTAGATAAATTGTATAAAAGATTTTATTTTCTACGTGACAGAGAACACATTCCATAACCCATTATAAAATCAGCGGGGTAAATGCTGTTACGGAAGTAGTGGACGTTTGTTCTCGGAATCACTTGAAGCACGTACATACACTGTGCTGCAAAATGAATACTCTCTTGATGTTGCAGATTGTGGCACACGTATCCACGTTTAATAAGCTTCTGAATGAGTAAGCTGCTCCATGAAGCTAGTTGTTTATTTAGTTAGTCCGTTATGTGTTTCATTTTAATGCAATTTTAGCTATTAAGATTACCTCTAAACAAGTCCTTTAGCTTACAAGCACGTGTCACTTATTGAACACTTATGTCATCTGGACGAACTTCACTAACGTATATCTCCATAGATCATGTTACATATACGATTACATCCTATTTCGTAGCAGAGAGAGCCATGTGGAGCTGCCGCTTAGGCTTGCTTTGCTGATGACCTATTCTGCTGATGAACAGAAAGTCCTCCAATTTCCAAGTCGTCTTTCTGCTTTGTGGTTGATTTGTGTTACACTTTATTGCATAAAAAAAATAAGAAACCTGTAAAGGAATATATTAGTGTCACGTCATGGAAGTACCTGAGGACGATAGTAGAGTCACTACCCGAAACCTTTATCAGCCACATGCACTTCGGTAAACGTACAATTTTTAGTATAATCTGATATTTCTGCAGTCGTGACTGATATTTTGGAAGCAGTCTGTCGCCTCAGAGACAATATCCACAGCATCACGGGGGCTAAATCTGCCTCCGTTTTTACTTATTAAAAAAAGGGAAGAACTTGGTCTGGTTGGCCCACTAGACGGAGCTAGTCGCATACCCTGGATACAAAACAAACGTTTGAACGAATGTATAGGCAGACACGTAACTCCAGAAGTAACCTACAGTATGTGACTGAATTAGGTGAAGTAAAATTTAAATTTAAAATTGGGCCTCATGTTCTAAGATTCGGATTCAGGTTGCTTACTGGCAGCTTGGTGGTAAAAACAAATTAAGCCGCATATTACATGTTGGTTTCAAACGTCGGTGTCAGGTTAACTGCATGACGCCTAAGAATCTCGTGTCTTCAAAGTTACTGCGGACAGAAGAAATATGTCTAGAACATTGTTGTCTGGTAGCGATTCACCGACAGTTTGGAGGAACTTACTGCTTTGTACCAGACTAAATGGCATGGCGTCCGAGAACATGATAATATCTATAAGCAACGTCGTGAGAAAATCAAATCTCTCGAACAGAATATCGTTACTGAAATTAACTTGGGAATTCAAGGATGTGATTCCCAGTCTGGACGTCGATAATCTTGAATGAAAACTGTTGTAATTTCCCCATTTATTCCAGGCAATTTCAAGAAAGAGCCCTGACCCCCATACACATATCGCCCATTTTACCTTCTGTTTTCTAAATTCCTTTCGACATTATGTACCCTGTACAGAGCAGTCTGGCTTTGCGTTAAAGCTGTAGATCTGGATTCTGGGATTTTGCCGTTAGAATTTTAGCTGTGCCGCCGAATTTCTTGACGGACTGCTCTCGTAACTTTTCTCGGTCTACCCAAGCGAATACCGAAGGTGATGGTACAGGGCACAACCCCGTCCACCCAATAGTTATCAGCTCAGCTCTCGTGTAACTTCCAAAAACTTATGCAATTTAAACAGTTTCACCAAAATAATATTCGGACGAACGTACAAATAAGTTATTATTCTATAACTGACACTTTCTAAAGTAAAGCTGAAAAAAACCGTTAGTTAAATTCTGAATGAACAAACAGGGCGCTTTCACTAATTGTTGTGTCTCTGTAGAGCGTCATATGCCGTTCTTGCTCTACGGTGGACCTTTGCTGCAATTATCACGGGACACCTAAGTACCAGACACCCGCACTGACAAATTGAACAACTCACGCCATAGAAATGGTACGAAAAAAGAACGTTGAAATTAAAATTGATGTCCCAGCTACCACTTCAGCTTGTTCACCTCTCGTGTGCATTTGTTTTGCCTATCAATATGAAACATAGTGCATAAAATATAATAAATTATTGCAGTGGTTAAATCAGCTAAGTTCTAGTAATTCTCATATTATGCGTTACTATAAACACGGAACATTTCTTCTGCCATCTTGCATTTTAGCTGACTTTGTAGCAGAGTCTTTTGTGCGGAGGTAATATGTTCTCAACCAGTCAAGATAACCCCGCGTTCTATGAAACCCGAAATATAAATACCACGCTCACAAGATTCCTCCGCTGGTCCATATTACAAACCACATTCATCCAGTCCACACCTTCCTACTGTTGTTATCTCAGACTAATTTTAATATCGCCGTGCCATCTACAGCTAGGTCTTTCAGGTACATTTCGTCAAATTTTCCGGAAAATTTCTGTGTACATTTTTCAAATCTTCCACATGCCCTCTGTCCCCTGACCATTTCATAGTCCCTTATGTGTTTATCACAGTAACTGGAAAATGTCGCAATTTGTGAAGTACACACCGTTCAGCAACCATCTCCACCCTCGTTCATTTTCTCCACCTTGGCTCTAAATATTGTCCTTAGCGGCGTTCGGTCTTTCCACAGACATCTTTAGTGTATGTTCTGTCGGCAGCGGCGGTGTTATAATAATATAGTAATAATAAACAAAGGTCAGTAGCAAGAGCCGCAGCATTAGAAGTCTAGGTGTTGGCGGTGGTGGTGGTGTTGGCGGTGTGTTGGTGTTGGCGGTGGTGGTGGTGGTGGTGTTGGTGGTGGTATTATTATTATTATTATTAGTAGTAGTAGTAGTAGTAGTGGTGGTGGTGGTGGTGGTGGTGGTAGTAGTAGTAGTGGTAGTAGTAGTAGTAGTAGTAGTAGTAGTAGCAGTAGTAGTAGTAGCAGCAGCAGCAGCAGTCATATAGTTTGTTTTTCACATAATATATATAGGAACTTTTCCTGCAGTGTGTGTGTAACATACAAAATTTCCACCGAAAATGATATTTCGTTAAATTATATGCTTTATAGAAATGTAAGATATTTCTAAATTTAAATTCTGTCTTCACGACATGGTATGCAAACAAAACGCCAAGAACCCTCTCAAGCGTATCCATTCCAGCAAGCGTTTAGCCGTCCCTGGTTCCAGCAGCAAAGTACAGTAATAGTCATTCCGTGCAGCGCGTCTTGGTAGAGTGCAGTGCTAAATAATTCACAAAGTTACCAGAGTGACCGGGGCGTCTTCTTCGCGTCAAGCTCCAGCGGCCAAGGCCTCACAAGGACCTTGGAGACCTGGGGGCAGGAGCGTAGTAAGACAGAGTCTTTTATTAGTGGCGAAGGAGGAGAGAGGAGGAAGTGTAACAAAAAAGAGCTGGAAATCTCGACTTCGATGTACTCACAGTAAGGGGAGTTCCCTCGGGACTCTTGGGGTGGGGAACTATAACCTTCATGGGGAGTACGGGTAATGAGGGAGGTCGGAATCAAATTGTTCTGGAGTGTGTCTCTGGGAATTATGAGAAATCTAATGAAACGTCAGCGTCTTTGATAAGAATATCCGGAAAGAAGTTCAAGAATATCCGAAAAACGCTCATTTTAGTTATTGCCCTGAGCCTGAGTATGCTTCCAACAAGGAGATTTGTAAGTCAGATGTCTACACATTCCAGACTTCAGCTGTATAAGGAAGTAAGTAACAGCTTTATGCTCTTGTCAATATATTCCAGGGGCTTAAACACTTATTATGCATTGGGTGAAGGTTCGGTGGTCCCCAGAACCATTGGAACACGGGGCAACAGGGATGAAATCCCTGCCTCTGGAGTGATTCTAGCTAGTAGTTCAGTCACCTTAGTGACTGAACTACCCCGGCTCACGATTTGTTGAAATAATTAAACTTTTTGCATATCTGAGAACAGCCAACCCCGAGCACAACTATATACAGTGCTTCAGCCTGGATAGGAACAGGCGTCTTTCTTGTATTAAATTCAGTATTCATCTTGAAAAAAAACGTGTATTTCTTAATAAGAACGAATCACTGAAATACATATGAGAAGTTTGCGAATACGTCGATGGGCTGTGCAGGTAGAATAAAGACAGATAACAGTAGATAGCAAGAAGCTGTGATCCTGAAGGGCACTGGGTGACAAGGAAAAAACTGAGACCCTGAAAAGACATAAATATACCTGAAGACAAAATTGCCAGTACGGGTAGGACATTAACACGAATAAAGTCAAAGCGTTTCATAAATTGGAATTTTCGAGACTGATTTTGATCTGCTTTCTAAATTCTGTAGTGTATTCTTCATATTAATAGTACGTTGTATTGTTTTTATGTTGCCTTACGGCGTGGCGTAATGGCGTAGCGGCGTCACGGGTTTATTTAATCGTGTGGCTAGTCGCTGGGCGCTTGCCTGCTATGAAATACGCAACAGTCACAGTTCAACGCTGTATCATTCACTTGTGTCTTATGCGGGCTCACATATAATCGAAGTAAGGGGTGCACAAATTCTCAAAAAATCTAGAAACCGCCTCAAAATTGTAGTCACAAGAAGGTTAACGTGATGTAAGTTCCATACTCAGGACCCACATGCATTTGATGTCACCGTACAAAATTTAGTCGTCTGGGCGACGTGGTGGCCGGGATTTGTCCACTCTTCAAGCTTTTACGAGTTCCGGTGTAGTGAAACTTATCTTCAGGCAGTACGTCTAATCCTTTTCTTTTGGAGAGACTGAGGGAAACCAGTAAAGTCCTATCCATGTTAGCCGCCAGTTCGGTAACTTCTAGCTTAAGATAACATGCTTATTAAAAGTGTGTTGCTAGCTTTACTATAGGGTCCCGTATCTTCCTTCACCAGACCGCAGTCATTTAACATATCAAGGAAATACCTGGATTTTTGTACTTAAGATGTTCATCACCTCCTTCATTTTATCTCACCATTTCACTCCATCCAAAGGCAGCACTTTTCATTTCACACTTTTGATGTGTCACAGATATTCATTTAGTATCTATGACGTCATAGGCTCGTAGGAGGTGGGTGTATTGCTGTGACGTTTTCCGATCAGGACTTCTTATTCATGTGCTTTTACCACACCAATTTCAGCTTTCTTGATTACTCACGATAAGAGTAAAGGCCAAAATATTTAAGCTTCTCTCTACACTTTCTCCCTCTTTTCCACCTCTTTTCTGTCCACGAGTTCTCTTGAGTCCCTCAACAAACAAATTTTTTTTTGTTTGCATGAAGAATTGCACTTTTTGTGTCAAAATGCGTAAGCTTGGTTTATCATTACGATATTTCCTATTCCGACTTTACTAATGAAGCATATATATATATATATATTTTATAAGCGTAAATGAATTTACTTTACTTTCTGTACAAAAGTCTGTCAGGTTTCAGTGTTTCGTTGCTATGTGAAATGTTCCCTTTTGTGAGTCTGTGGATCTCAGTTCCACTGACGGTTGTCCTGGCTAAGGTTGTTGTATTTTTCTCAAGTGTTGCAAACAGTTTCAACAGCTCTGTATGGCTCATGACATCATTGTCACTCAAACCGAGGTGAGACATTTTTAGAAAATGTTATTAGGAAACCCTGAAATAACTCGGGAGGACTGTACATAAATGGCAGAATAGGTTTAATATTCACAATAATTGTCCTGATAATAATAATAATAATAATAATGTATTTGCAATTTCAGGAGATAGCCATTTGATAAAGAAAGAAGCTGAAAAGGTTTTAACATGTAAAGAGCTTAGAGCAGAAATAGAGCTCGAGTGGAATGTAAAATAAAAAGGCATGTAATAACAGGGTAACAGGAACCATCTCAAAATAATTCAGAAAATACCTGAACAACATACCGGGAAAGCACGACATCAAGGAAGTACAGAAAATAGCCATGTTTTGCGCTCATTCTTCGGAAGGTTTTATTTTCCTAATGGCAGGTACATTGACTGTTTATCATTGACCTATGCGACCAATAAAAGTAAAACCTAAAAAAAGAAAAAAGTATTACACTTTAAAAAAACATTAAAAAAGGAAACATTCAGGGTAAATATAAAGTCCTAATGCTAAGGGGGAGTCACAAAAAATAGTGAAGGTACTAATGTGCAAGCAAGGAATGCAGATTGTAGGAAATAGCGTTAAGTGTACCATAAATTTTAACCACAGAATAGCTGCAACATTATGTACCCTAGAAACGTGGCTTGTTTCAGGTATATAATTATAAATAACACAATAATAATAATAATAATACTGTATTATCCTAATATAACTTAAGGTTTACTTTCGTGCTTCGAATTAATCACAGTCCAGCTCATAAAAAAAATCATATCTGTGGTCCTACTCGTCATTTCTCTCTCTCTCTCTCTGGTACCCTGCTCCAGAAACTCTGTTAACTATTCGACCTAGATCAAACCGGAAGCAGTTTTATTCCTCTTCACCGTTTCACCTGTTACTGAACACATTACAGTGCAGTTTAGAGCTTTCCTTACTCCTGCTTCAGAATAAATTTTCCCTGTTCCGGCTTCGGTCTGCAAACATTCCAGTACATTTCCGAATTTATTTTTCGTCCTTAATATGAATCCGTTAAACTTGGTTCTTAAATCTTTTCCCACATACAGTGATGTAAAAATAGAATTTAATCTACAGATTCTATTAAAATTGTATTATTTATTCTTTATTAAAATTTTAATCTACTGATTTTATTGAGTTTGTAACCTTAATGATTTTTGTAACTTTAGCAAAGTAGAAGGATAAGACTCCCTGAAGATGATGCATATGCATCGAAACATGTAGGAGTAATTACGATAAATAGAATATTATTAATACACTTATGTTGTGCATTTGTTGGTCTGGATAAAAAGCTTATAAAAAGACACGGTTTACTTTTGTATGGACCCTGTTATTTCGAATATCTTAAGTGATAAGGAAATAAGCTTACTTAAAACTGCAAAATACAATTACCTCTAACGGGGTGCGAAGCCCTAATGACAACCAGAAATAATAACATCACTGAAACTTTCTAAATGCCACGTAGTAACAGGTGAAAATTTAAAAACGTGCGAGAAGAGGACAAACTTTCGACGCAGATACATTGTGCCATCTTAGTTATTCGATCCGTCGTGGAGGGTCTGAGTACAAGACTGGCTAAGTTGCACTCGAAGTGATAAACATTGCAATTTGTCTCATTGGAGGATGTCAGAAACAGCATTTAAGAAGGGAGGCTGCTGTGAGCTCCGTAACGACCGTTCGCTGATGATGTGGTTATTAGGGTCGACAGATGTAAAAGTTCTCACATGTACTCATAGTGTCCGAACGCAGGGGACTGGCATGAAGAACAGCAGCAGCAGTTGATGACCAATGCCTCACATATATGGTGAAGCAAGATGTGGAAAGAAATCTGAGCGCTGCAGCTGCACTTCCTGATCGTCAACTGTCATGCTCCAGACATATAATTCTATAAACCTTCCGTGCACTCATCGCTCCAGCTGATGCGACAAACTCAGGTCAAAAAAATGATTACAGTTCCGGGATCAGGTGGCACGCATGTATTACCTACTCTTTTAACCGAATTTTTACATTGATTAATATCATGCCTCGACCACGAGACTGGTTATCTTGTCTCAAGTGTACTTGGGTTTCCGCAGTCTTTTCAGCCATATTCCAAGTTGGTACCGTAATTTACTCAGCGAACGCTTCTTTCTACATCTGTTTCAATTTATTAGTCATGTATCTTCCTATAATTCAACACCATAAAATCTGAAAAATGGTATAGAAATCACTACTCAGTGAAGCAAGAATAAAAAAACAATAACATAAATTAACAACGCTTTTTTTTAACTGTAACCCTACTATTTATTCCGCGTCGAGTCGCATACGGCTACGTAACTCCAAGGAGAAGAGGTTTTGTTGAGAAACTGATAGTCCCTGATGATGTTAGCACGTCTGCATACTTGTATTAAATCCGACTATTTGTCAGTACCTTCAGAAGAGTGCGCCAATGGATCCACTAATGAAGGGGGTAAATACATACCACAGACAAATTATTTTTGTAAGATTTACTTCAGAAGCATGTCTTATTTACATTTGTGTCTCCAAATTTCATCTCCTCCCATCAGATTTTGGTACTGGAATTTTGTATTCTTTCCTCGTCTTTCCTGTGTAGATTACATGCCGCCCCATTGTCGTTCGCTTTGATGTGTTCGCACTAATTCACGGCAAAACATAACACAGAATCGCATTTCTTCTTTTCAGCATCTCCACTTCAGATCTGCATAACGAAAGAGTGAGCACTGTTGCATCTATTTCCATAGGTATGGGCTCAGCGAAGTTGCGTTTCAAAGCAATCCTCTATAAAATTAAAAAAAAAGTTGCGTTTGTTGTTACTGTGTCGTATTTACTTAACATGCTTTCTGCTTTGTCATGTCAAGCAGTATTGTGAACCTTAAACAATTGGGACTTATAATGATAACAGAAATATGATTTGTTCTTCCATTGGTTTAGTTAAACGGGCCGAACCAAAATGGTGTGTGTTACAGACGAAATACCGCTTACTGTGCGTGCGGCAGTCGAGCAGCTCACTGCAGGTATCAGTGAACTCACGATTCATCCTACCATCACTTGTTTTTCCGGTCCGTGCCTTTGTAAGACGTTTGTCGTTTTGATGGATGATGTCAGCCGTCACCCAGAAGATAACGGTATTGTGTATACCGTTGAAAGTGATTTGAAGAACATAAATACCTGTTTCGTAAAGGTATTAATTATTTCTCGGAAGTCCAGACTGATGGTTTATGATGTCAACTTATACATTAACTGATCCTCTTTATCTTACCAGTTGCATCTGGCTCTAAATTTTGATCATACGTTGAAATTCTAAGAAATGCAGACCTGTATGCTAGCTGTCACTATTTATAATACTCGCGTATCAATATGTGTGATACGTAAAGTCACACTGCTTTCCGATTAAGACTTGGATTAGGAATATGCGTGCATGCCGTACTACAGCCATATCGAAACTGACAAGCTGAGTCGCAGTTTAATGGGGCAATTAGTCAAACATGGGAGAAATAAGGGTCGCGTAGATACTTCAGTCAGAATCCTTAACCGATAAGCAAGTTAGAAGAAATATGAGTATTCAATAAAACTGATAAATATGATTTGAAGGTGTGGGCTGGAGTGAAGGACACAATGCTTTTGGAATATGACGCGACGTCACTGCCTAATCGTCGTCCGACCTCTCGAAGGAAAACAGTGTCTTTGAAGCTTCATACTGGCACGGCGTCATGTTCAAGAAGAGTGTAGTGTTCAACCACACTCTCTGCAGCCACTAGAATCATTACAGGGACTAGTGGCTGGATGCTGTGAACATGGCAATTAATTTTTAAGTCTCATAAGAGGCAGGAAATCGTTTACATAACTGAAGAGCTAATAGTCTCTGTAGGAGTCTGCTTCATGAAGTTAAAACTTTGGACTTTATATGTGGCTTAGGTAAACTCAATCTGAGAATTTTATGTTCATGGTTCCGTGCATCGCTGATCTACATGAATAATTGTCCACCGAGCTGAAACACAAAGCTGTCTATTTATTATTCTGCAAGTTCATTCTACATGTTCCGGGTGTCAAACACACCCATTATCAGGAGTACACAAAACTGTAACTACAACCTCCGGTAATGGTCATATTTTTTGTACATCTACCTCCTTCCAAAGCGGCCGCTTGGCCACGTTGCAGGGAGGTAGCTGCGCAGCAAAGCACAGCATGACCAGTACCGAAGGCTGTAGTTAGAGTTTTGTGTACTCCTGATGATGGGTGTGGTTGATACTCGAAACATGTAGAATGAACTTGCAGAATAGTAAATAGACTGCTTTATGTTGCATCTTGTTGGACAATTATTAAATATCACTCTGAGAAGTTGTTAATTACTGGGAGAAACACTGAATATCTGTCGTGTGGCGTTACCGAAGTTAGTTATAACTAACTGCACGAATGGCATGCATGACATGCGGTCTCCTTGTAAAGCAGGTTTTGCAGCACAGCCCTCATTAACTGTGAGTGAATAGCGCTCTTCATTTTCGCCCTTCCTTTGTCGATTTAAAAATGATTTTTCAGCTTTCAAAGAATGTTTTAAATTATAACGTATAGAACTGCGTTTGTAGTAGTTCTAAATAGATGTGGCCAGCTTCATTTCCATGGGCGGGACGTCCATGTTCCAGTCAAGCGTGGTTATGTCCACCCATGTAATTTGTAAAGTAAATTTGTAAATCAGGCAGGCAGTCGTGATTACTCGTTACTGTACAGTGTTACCTGACGCAATTTGGCTGCTTTTAAAATCATGTTTTGACATAAATTGTGGAATTAAAGTTTTATTAAGAACTTGATAAATAAAACAATTCTCACCATGCGTGCAACCTGCCCCGCCTATCTCATCCTCCTTTGCTGGAACATTCATTCAATCAATACATTTCTAAACACACAACTGTTTGAAGTTGGCTTATTGATTTGTCTATATAGCCTGTGTATATGAAAACATAAGACATGTCATTTATATTAATGGTTTGTCTGCTCCCGTGCTATTTACCGGTTGAAATTTTCATTTTCATTGACTGTGTCAATATTTCCCCTAGAATCAGATCTGTATGTATAAGATCGAAAAAAAGTGAAGTGGGGAAAAAAAACAATAATTTGGAACAGGAAAACATTTATCGAAATAAAGAGAATTTTGGAGTAAACACGTGCGTATTGAATTTATTGTAAAAATATTGCAGTATCTTGTATGTACGTCCGGTTCAGTATATGCAATGTAATCGGTTAATTTTTCGGGAATGTTTGGTCATTTCCAGGGAAAATGTTGTAAATTATCAAATAAAGTGTGACAAACGACATATGGCTGTGACGTACTTACATGGAGTGGGACTCCTCATTAAATTCGTAAATTTGTAGTCACTTTCGTAGTGGTTGAGTTGATACTGACGCTTGATATGTCTCGTATGTTGTAGTAATTCAAGGCTTAATTCTGAAGAACGTAAAGTGTCTTTGTAAATTATTTGAAATTAATGTACATGTAATTGTTAAGCGCGTATATATGAATAACGGAAAACAACGCTCAGAGGATGATATTCATTGGGCTTAATTCGTTAAAAATTCATGAATTTCAAAGAGTTTGCACCTATAATGAACACTGCATTGTAGGCCTACAGCTTGCAACATTTTACAGTTGTGATTACCGAAATACATCGAAGTGAGTTATTGTCTTTTCAGGCACGGTAGCAAAATTACGAAAAGCGACTGTTAGCTTCATCATGTCTGTTTGTCCGCTGGGAACAACTAGGCTGCCATTGAGCGGATTTCCATGAAACTTGATGTACGAGAATTTTCCGAAAATCTGTCAAGACTTCCCTTAAAATCGGACAAGAATATCGGGCACTTTACATGAAGACAAATCTATATTTTTAATCATATATTGCTTAATTCTTCTTAGAATGAGAAATGTTTCCAATAAACATTGTAGAGGAAATCAAACCACGTATTTTTGTCCATTGACTTTTTTTTTCTCGAAAATCGTGCTGTATATGAGGTAATGTGGAAAAATATTGTAGAGCGGGGCAGGCCACAAATGACTATACGGCGCCTGCACATTGCTTGCTGGATACCAAAGACCACAAACACACTCTTATACTATGTAATACTTGTTGCTTCTCATATACAACAATAGTTACACGAACCCCCCCCCCCCCCCCCCCCCCCCCCCCTCAAAAAAAAATTAAATTAAATACATACAAAAAAGCTTTTTTTCTTTTTTTGAAAAAAAAAAAAAAAAAAAAAAAAAAAAAAAAAACTAAAAAAGAT
>Ga0131853_10007803_pt1 | contig 19413 bp, 19 predicted proteins | sample TergutLab28metaG_FD_92764 | JGI IMG/M metagenome (GOLD analysis project Ga0131853, IMG submission 92764) | Labiotermes labralis P1 segment gut microbial communities from Petit-Saut dam, French Guiana - Lab288 P1 (version 2) (version 2) | ecosystem: Host-associated > Arthropoda: Insects >... | reverse complement strand
TTTTTTTTTTTTTTTTTTTTTTTTTTTTTTTTTTTTTTTTTTTTTTTTTTTTACATTTACTCTTATTCAGGATCACATCATTTTTATATAGAATATTGCTGAACATAATTAGCCCCTTGCCATATATAATTTTTCTTTGTGGCTTCATGAACAACATTCAGATTTTGTGCCTGTGATGTTTCTCAGAGACAGGAATGTATTGAAAGGTGTTACTGGTTGTGAATATGGCCCTGGGGTTGACTCAGCCTCTAACAGAAGTGAGTACCACGAATATTTCATGGGGGTAAAGGCGGCCGGTGCATAGGGCTGACACTCTTACTACTGTCATGTGTTGATGGTCTTGAAATCCGGGACCCTCAACCTTCTGGAACCCTTAGGGCCTGTCCAGGCCTGTAATGGGATTGCTTTACCGTTTACTGGTAGTGAATAGACTGTTAAGCAGCTGACTTCATAAAACTTTATATGTGTAGCATTTTTGTGTGTTGGGTAAACATACGAAGTTGGACAGAAATCGTATTTGAGAGTTTGGACACTGTGACTCTATTGGTTTACAGTTCCCCTAACAAAAAGGACAAACGTTCTAGACGGAGAAAACCATCGTTGTACTGGGATGTACCTCCACCAGGCTTCGAGCATATTACTCCTCTTCAGTACAAAGCTATGCAAGGTATTATTTATATATACCATTATTATCTTCTGTACTACAGGTGCTGCATTTGTTGTTTTGTGTTTACCCCTTTTTTAGAGTTGTTGACGTTTATACTGAGCTGTCATCTTGTGACCAATTCAGAAAGGACATTTGACTCGTGAAGAAGAAACCACTATGCTGTCTCAAAACATAGGCACCTGTAATCCATTGATGCTTTGTCATATTCTAGAACAGCGGAGGACCCATTTTATTTGTATATTAATCGGGCTCAGCCACGGGAATGAATTCACAGTCATGCTGACTGCTTTTCTTTTTAGTCCTCGCAGCCTGCAAATTTTTTGTAGCAAGATGATGTGTAGACATTCAAGTATTTGGGAATGTTATGCATTGTTGCTTGGTGTATGGTTTCTGAAGTTTTGGAGGACTGTACTGCACTGTAGTTTGAACTACAGTGCAGCCTTGCTATTCATGTAGCATGGTGGGATGTCATTGGTAAAGATACAGTGTAATTATCCAGTGTAATTTATTGTTCTAAAACTTAGATTTATTCCGTATAATAAACAGTACTTAATCGTGACGTGCTGCCAGTGAGGCAGTTATTTTTCTTTCTTTTGTCCCTGTCAGTTTAATTTTAGTGTTCCTGAATTTGAGTGATTGAAAATACAGCAAATCTTATATTTCTAGCGGCTGGTCAGATTCCGGCAAACATTGTTGCTGACACTCCGCAAGCTGCTGTGCCTGTTGTTGGCTCCACAATAACAAGGCAGGCTCGAAGGCTCTACGTTGGCAATATTCCTTTTGGAGTAACAGAGGTAAGATGTGCAAGGTATCGTGCACCAGTATGTATTACAGTTCCAAACACAAGTTAGCAGCGCAGAAGAATGGATTAGAAGTAAACTGGAAGTAGCTTTCATTATGTGATAAGAACTTGGGTCCCTGGCACAAAAGACATTTTATTGTTTGGAGTTGTACCAGAAGATATTTATTAACCCAGCTGTTAGCGGTTTTGGTGGTCTAGCGGTAGCATGCAGCCTTTAAGTACCCACGTTTGTGGGTTCAAACCCGGCCGAAGCCGTCAGGATTTTTCAGGGCGAAAAAATCCTCAGCACACCTTCCTTCAGAAGGGAAGTAAAGCCATGGGTCCCATGTCGCAGATTTGCGGCATGTAAAAGATCCCTGAATTGATGTGGAAGTCGCAATTTCAGGCAAAAGTACCGGCCAATTCTCGTCCACACAGTTCCACCTTTCGCTACTAGGATTTCTCGCGTCATTGTGGATGTGGAGGCATCTGGCGGTGAACGTTGGAACGTCCAAAACAGGCGCGGGGGATACGGTGAGTACAGTAAGCCTTCTAGGCTGCAGTACATCCGTGGCATTAGCTGCAGGCCCAAATGACGAAGAAGAAGAAGAAGAACCCAGCTGTTGCAGTTGCCATAAACCACTGAATGCTTTTGGCTGTTCAGAATCCTGTCTCCATGACGCCTTGAAAATGGGCTGTTTGTCACCACACCATTGTGGCCCCTCACACTGCCTGTAGAGGAGACCGTTTCTAGATAAGGAGGGTAGTAGTCGCGGACAGCTAACAGTGGGTTGCCCTCCAGCTTTGGGTTTGCAGGGTCTAAAAACCTCTCGCCATAGAAATTTAACTTGTTACAAAAAGAGTAAAGACTGATCTGGTTCAGGGCATGGCCTATTGGTAAGCTCTTGTGAATACATTAACGAGCCTTTGGGTTCCATAAATTGCTGGGATTTTATCTTATATTTGTTTAAATGGCTCAGAATTTAAAAAAGTTATGTATTATTCCTGTCACACGGTTACATTTTTGAATATGTTATACAGCTTAAAATTCTTGTGATCGTTTTCTTACAGGAAGAAATGATGGAATTCTTCAACCAACAAATGCACCTTTCTGGTTTAGCTCAGGCAGCTGGCAATCCTGTGTTGGCATGTCAGATCAATCTTGACAAGAATTTTGCTTTCTTAGAGGTATGTGTATATGAATAAACATGGGAGTGGGATTTTGAATTTAATGTCATTCATTGCATGCATTGTGCCTATTAGTCATTGATACATACCAACACATGCACATTAATTATATGAAATTACACCTCATCCATGAGCATAAACATTCCTACTTGTTTTATTGATAAGTCACCATCCTAAGGAAGGGTTTTTAATCTAGAGGGATCACTTCCATGTACCACTTATTGAGGTGTCCTGAATAGGAAAATACTGTGTACACATTAAAAAAGATGTTCATCTTTCTGTGGGGATTATCCCATTTTATTTCTAATTTGTATTTTAATATTTTCCTTTAGATCTTCCATTTAACCACCATTATCAGTTTATCCTTTATTCTGAAGTCCAGTAATGATAGATATATTTTTATAACATGAGGTGCACGTGATTGTTCATTTAAATTGTGCTCTGTCTTCAAGCATTATGTTTGTGATTTTTAGACGATTTGATGGAACAGGTTAGAGCAGTAGAGAGCACTTGAAACACATGGCCATGTCATCAGAACATTGTTTGATTTTTCAGTTCCGTTCAATAGATGAGACAACACAAGCAATGGCATTTGATGGTATCAACTTCAAAGGACAGAGTTTAAAAATCAGAAGACCCCACGATTATCAACCCATGCCAGGAATGTCTGAAAACCCATCAGTGAATGTTCCTGGTATGTGTAAGTTATGGTTTACTCTTATTTTAATTTCTGGTTGACCCTGTAATTTGTGAGATGCTATTTGTAGTACAGGGTGTTTCATAATGTTCTCCATGATTACAAACATTTGTAACAAGAAAATCAAAGGACTTACCTAAATGGAATTGTTCACAGCCACAGGAAAAGTGAAAGTTTTTTTTTTTTGACGAGAGATGTCCGACGTGTGCACCACGGGCGACACGGCACACATCGATACGATATTTGAGTTCTTGCCACACACGCATCAACATGGGTGCATCGATATTCTTCACTGTTGCAATGATCCGTGCCTTTAGGTCAGCAAGGTCACGTGGCAATGGTGGGACGAATACTTTGCATGAAATGCACTTTGCACAGTAACCACAGGCTTAACTTGTGTGATATTCCAATACACAGAACGACTTCTCACCTTGAGCGGCCATTTTCTCGCTACATACACTCGCATCACCTAGCGGCAGAAATGTGAACGATGTTGAAAAACAACTTACTGGGAAAAAAAATTTGAGTTGTTCCTTCTATGTGTGCAGGTTTCGTAAATACATGTCCTATGGTTTTCCTATAATAAATTTTTGTAATCCATAAGTACATTATGAAACGTCCTCTACATTTAATTCTGGTGGTGCATATTGTAGGGCTTGTGGATGTTTAGTATAATACAGTTGTTAGCACTGGGGGAAGTTACGTTTGATAGTGTGACCAAGACAGTTGTCCATGTAACAACCCTGAGCCACATTCATGCTACCATTGTTACAATGGAAAATCAATAAGTATTTAATATTCCTACTGTGTATGTGTGGCCTTAGGTACCCAGCATGCAGTGTGCCATATTGACATGTGGCCCAGCTGGCTGTACATTATTTTCTCACATTATCTCATAAAAAGCGCGATTTTTTTTTAAAAAAAAAAGGGTTTTTGACATAAAATGTGTGCTTTGATTTTCTCTACAACTTTTGTCTGCAACATTTTTCATTCAAAGAAGTATTAAGTGAAATACAATAAGAAATGTGTATTTGTCATCATGTAAAGCACCCATTATTATTATCCGATTTTAATGAAAGTTGAATTATCTCAACAGATTTTCGAACAATACTCGTCAAATTTCATTAAAATCCAGTGGGGGCCGGGTTGTTCAATGCAGACATGTGAACTGACAGATGATGATGAAGCCAATAGTCGCCTTTTGCATTTCTGTGAACATGCCTGATTACATGAATGTTTACTTCTTATTTAGGAATTTGGTTGTAGCTTTGGGAAATGTTTTTGTGATCTCTTTCGTCAGCCATGAAAGGCATTATTCATGAGTTTTCTTCCGATCTTGCAATGAACATTACTGATTCGGTTCCCTGTCCATTGGAACGAATAGCTTTTTTGAATGTGTTGCATAGGGTGTCTGAAGTTCCATGTAAATACAAAGTAGTGTAGTTTTTTTGTGTTTTAACAACCAGTATATGATATACACTTTTTTGGGTGGACATGGGAATTACAGTCTTCACTTACAGACAGGGTTTTTCATGCCCAACTCCTGTGTTTCTGTTCCTCCCTCCTGTCTCATCCCACTTAGAGTAATGGTAGTGGCTCATGTGACAACATATTCTTTTCCATTACTTTCATTAAGGGGTCACATTGACTGCTGTAACTGCTGCATAAGTTTGTGTTTTAAGCAATGTTAAAATTACTGCATGTTTTGTATAAAGCGCTTCCTTTTCTCAAAAGAACCAGCACAAATGGTTGGTAGTCCACACACGTTTTGTTGCTTTAGTATGCTGTTTTGAATTTGACTACTAATATGTTTTCAAGAAGGAGGATACATTGTTTTCGGTGGTTTTAGTTGGGTTTGAACTGGACATTGCTAACATGCTTGTTATTGTACTTGAATTGCTGTGTGTTCTGCATTCACAGATGGTTTCCGTTTGTAGTAACAACCAGCCTTTAAAAATTTATCTTAGCTGATAATAATATAAGAACCACTTTTATTTTTACTGTTATGTTTTGAACTGTTCAGTTTTTTAGACGGTCCTTTGCCACTAAGCGGTTGTCTTGTTTATTGCTTAGCAGGCGTGATCAGCACGGTAGTCCCAGACTCACCACACAAGATCTTCATTGGTGGCCTCCCAAACTACCTCAACGAGGACCAGGTGAGCCTATGCTGCCCTATCGGCATTGCACCATGTGTCAGGTTTGAACCATTGTCTGGGGACTCTCTGCAACCAAACTCTAATCTTGATACTAAGACTGAACTGTTGCAGTATAAGCAGAAAGATGGGCTAATTTTTTTCCATGTTCATGTCTGAAATAATGCTGGTGTGGACAAGTTCACTTGAGAATGTAAATTTATCTGAAATGAACTGCACTGCATGTGAAGGTAATGTTTCATGTAGGATGTTGCGTCCAGTGTATTTGTATACAAATTTGAAAGTAAAGCTGTGGTCATTGTACATTTGGCTAAAGCAAAGAAGACATGCTAAAATCATGTATGTGTTGTTCTTTGTGGAATATATTGTTCTTGGTGCAAGAATGGGCAAAATATGAGCTAATGATAAAAAATGTTTTTGATATGACTATCTTCTCTAATTTAATAACACTGTTAATGTCAGAATAATTGTCATCACTTGTATGCCTTTCCCTTACATAGAGAAATAGCATAGTGTACATAAAATATTAATATGAAATTGAAATTACTTCCTACAGGAGAATATAATTATTGTAACAATATATGAAAGTTCACTGACTAATTTCAGGCTTTGTTTATGAATCACCATTTTTGTAGCTGTGGGGTTCTGTAATTTGCATAGTTCGCAAAATATGAAGACCATATATTAAGTCAGGGGTGCTTATATTTTCCAAAAATCTAGGAACTGCCTCAAAATTGTAGGTACCAGAAGGATTACATGAAGAAATTTCCATATTGAGGAACCTTGAATATTAGGCACCACGGTACAAAATTCTGTCAACAACATGACCTGGCACCAAAGATTTGTGCACTCCTGCATATATTTATATTAATGTACACATCACTTGAGACTTTTATGTGACGCTACGTTTTTCTTCTTGAAGAAAACTTGAATGCTATGTGACCTGCTGCTGTTACTGAACTTTATAAAAATCATTGAACTTGTTGGTTGGTGATATACAGACGAATTGATCTGGTATATACCCATGGACTCTTGTTGCCATACATATTGTGCTTCCCTAATGAAATACATTGGTGGGAATTATGTATGTAGTAATAGATGAAGAGTGATGGTTTCCAGATGAAATAAAGGTAACAGAAATCTTGGGAAAATAATGTGACTGTTGTAATCCTAACTTTGTACTGACTTTTTTCCACATGATCTTATGATCAGATATCACCACTGAATTAATACTCGTGCAATTTTGCGCTATACAGGTGAGTGCAGAATGTAGCAGTATTAACTTCATAGCAACAGTCCGAATCTCTTCAGCAGCAATTCCATATTTTGCAGCTGAATTTTGTATTTGCTGTCTCCCTCCTCCCTGCTTGTTGTTAGGTTCTTTCATGTGATTATCACAAGTACCACCCGCATCTGATGCTGTCAAATGATCTTTTTATCTGTCAGTTGGATGGTGGAAGTTTGTGTACAATCAAATATGCAGGAATGCTAATATCGTGTGTCCACTGTTTAGTCTTGGGCAATATTTGAATTTGGTTTGCAGAGTTTATTGGTCATTGCAGACAGTGGTATGGTAATGTAGATAACTTAGTTTAGCAACTGTTGATTGATTGATTGATTGATTAGCTGAAGTTCTCCATTAATGTGTGAGCATTGTGTCTATTTCTGTGGCTAGTGCTTTTCCTTTTTTCTTTTTATTAATTCTGTATTAGTCTAAGCACACCCAATGCAATTATAATAAAAGATACTTGAGTGCTTCCCTAGGATGCTGTGTTCATCACATTTGATGACACTTGATGAGTTGTGCCAACTTAGTTGATTGTAAGGTATTAAAAATATACGAGTTCCTGATTCTGAACCTCCATGTGCTATTATTTTTTTGTTTTGAGTCATTCCACATAATGGCATAGTTTTCTCTTTGCCTTATGTGTGAATTTTTGAGTCATTCTCCTTATATGAGCTGCTTTTTGTCAGTAAATTCCTCCATAAAAAATGTCACTGGTGAAAACTGTTGATATTATGAATTCATAGGATTTCAAAATTTTGAGTTGGCTGTAGTAATCGCAATTCATGAATGCTTATATTTCTTAGACATCAGACATGAATGTGTCCAGTTTGGAGATTTGGCTAATATTGATTGCATAAAAGTAGAACATGAGTTTGTAAATGACATGTTGTTTAAACTTATTTGAAATATTACGGCAGTTTTTTTTAACCCTTCCGTGTCTTCTACATTATCCTTTTTCTGTTTAAGACAGGACCTAAATATTTGATCTGCAGATTGTGTATTATTTACATATTGATTTAATATATTTGGGTATGTGCATGAATGACAATTATAAAAATTGCAGTTTGTGATAAATTGTTGATAGCTAGCAATTACATTCAGCCTTGTTGGATGTGAGGTAAATTACGCTTGATGTGAAATGTTTTTAATTGGCCACTCATAATAATCGCATACATTTTGAAGGAGAGCTCTGCAATAACCTGTAGAAGCACCAACAAGACTGGATCTATTTTCTGCTGTGATTTTGTGTTGCTTAGCGTTGCGACATGATTACTTGAAATTTAGGGTTTGTGCACAGCAGTGGCTTCCTGATTTGGCCATTGCAAGTTGTTGTAATTGACCCAACAGGTTTTTTAGGTAAAGGCAAGACAGAGGTACCACATCTCCCTCTGTTGATTGGTCATTCTGTGTGTCTTGTGCACATATTGACTGTGGTTGAAGAAGACAGCTGCAGCTTGGGACAGTGGGACTTCTTACGTTTATTTTGACCCTTGTCTTCAACTGAAATTGAGGCTGTGAGATACGTTACAAAGCCTAATCATAGTTCTGATAGCAAACGATGCATTCACTCTCATACAGTTAATTTGGTATGTACATCTGACATAAATCACGTTGAGAAATAAAGGTATAGGGGGTACGTGAATTAAACTGCTGGCACTTAGACTGGTAAAGGTCTGGAGAAAGCATTTCGGTCCTCATAGCTACGTATTATGCATGTATTGTTATAAAACTCGGATCACAACGGACTGAACAGGATGATACTTTGCTGCTAGCATAATATGTGTTATGTTTAACATTTATCAGACTTACTGGTTGGTTAAAAGCTGGATTTAAATAGTTTTTTTAGATAGTAATGGCATGTATAATGTGAAGTTTTAATTTTTGGAACAACAAAATATTATACAAAAAAGTATTAGAAAGTAAATATATTGCCACCTTTTTCTGTGATATTTTTCACTGTTAAAAACCATTGTTTTGGCAAATGAATAAGAAAGTTGCATACATGAACGCAGATGTGTGACACTTAACATTTGTGGTAATGCTGGTCTTCCCACATTGTGGAGACTTCAATTTCAATGTATCTTTTTGTGGGAAGTGGGAAAGCATGGGTTAGAAGTGTTTGAATTTGCATTTTGAGCACATAAATGTGGCATGTGTACCAAACAGTGCAAGCACAGTCCTGCATTTTGCTGCTGTTCAGTGTGGCAGGCTTCACAATGTGCCATTTTTGACCTGTTTGTGAGTTTTGTGTTATGCCTGTGATGGACTGAATGCATAACCCTGACCTTTTTTCCAATAAATTTGAAACCCAAGTTCTGCTACATTTTTGGTAGTTTATTTTGGTATTATTTCTGAGTGAGATGTCCGCTGTCTCAGATCCGACAGGACATTTGGATGAATACAAATGGCTCATTAACTGAACAGTCACATGTTCAGAACATTACTAGAACTAGATATTACTACTACAGAGTTTTGATGTAATAGTGTCTTGCATTGTATTGAGTGTTGTTATGGATACTATTTCAGATGTACACTTCAGTGTATCTGATAAAGTTTAAGTAATTCGCTGTATGAAACATTTTGGGCCATGCTTTTATGTATAGTATTTGTAGTTTTATGCTACAGTGCTTAAGAAAGTACCCACTGTCTCAAGCATAAATGTTCAGAGGTAAGTGCAGTACTTTTTTTTTCTTTTAGGCGCGCATTTTGTTTCCACACTGTATAGAGCCACCAGTGTTGCTGAAAGATGGGGACATGAGAAAACTGAGAGGCAGCTACCATGTTTGTTTTATGGGACCATCGACATTTAGTTGTTGGTGTCGAATCTGTGTTTTGATGTCTCATTTGCCTTCATTTGCACACCTTTGTCGCTTAGGTGATCATCACATCATGTTTGTTTATGAATCTATATTGAAGATGGACTGTACACAGTTGTATTTTGTCAAGTAGATGATGGTGTATCTGTGCTTCACATTTCTTTTGTAACTGAGTACAGGTCGCACTAATTGGATACATTGCGTATAGGTTGCATCAGGATGAAGTGTTGTCCTCTTGTTGCTCTAAAATTACACGTGGTTGTAGTGTAATTGGCAGGTCCTGGGATATAGTCTTTCAGCCTCATCATGCTGAACATGTTTTCCACATGTCATCTGCTTTCGTAGTACGTTATTGCAGTTTTTTCATACTCTTTGTCTCTACATGGCTAATTATAATACATTTAGAGCCTTATGACTTGAGTTTTGGATGTAGAAATCGGTGGCAGTGTTCGTGGTTTCCTTATTTCGACGCAGTGATGCTCACCTGTTGCACAGCATGGGAATAATGGAGGGAATCCTAGTTTGAACTGTGTTCCAAACTGATGTCAAACTTCACCAAATCTTCCTGTTACGTTCAGTATCTTACATATTGTCAGTAGACATATTCGTCAGATACTGAATGTGACAAATTGCCAAATGACATTCGTTGTTTTCCTTATCACAGAACCCTAATCTAGTTTCACTTAAGAATTTCTTGAAAAATGAGGAATAGTATTTGAAGAAAATTTTCATGGTATTCTTCTGTTATTCCTATCTCCATTTGTACACTTGTGTCTTTGAAGTTCATTTTTCTGTCGAAGTGTTGGTTGTTTCTATAATTTTACAGGTTCATTCGGTCAGTGCGCTTCCTTGGCTTAGTACAGTTGACATTTCAGACCAGTATTTGATTGGCTGTTTTCAGCTATACCTTTTAAGTTTCCTGTAATGTTCAAAACATGGTATTGAGAGCAAAATTCATTGTTCTGAATTGTCATGTTGTCATCAGTTCGGTGTAACTCATTTTTAGCTTTTGTGTTGTTTCTTCTCTGTGTGTTAGTGGTTTAGGACCCTGTTGTATTACAGGAACTGTATTTTCAACACTTTGGTGTGCATCACTGCTTGGGGCAGCAATTTTGCTTTTGTTGTTGGCTCCTTGGATTTCTCATTACAGTTTAGGTCTGGTGCACAACACCGTAGCAGTCTGTTGCAGGTTTTCTAGGTGAAGTTGGCATACCATGCTATGCCAAGGCAAGGTGACTGGCAGAGGTCAGACATATTTCATTTTCAGGCGAACTGGGAAATGATACGCTCAGTTTGATTTGTGCTAAGATGTGTTACAAAAACTTTGCAGGTTAAGACAACCGAAAATTAGAATGGGGAATGTTTTCTTTTCAGAACTTCTTATGTCAGTGGAACTGATGGCAGAGTGTTTTTACATTTTCCCCCCTTCACCAGGTCTTGTGAATTATTTCCAGCATAAAAATTTCTCATAGTAGCGTACTTTGTTTTCAGAACTTGTGAAATATTTCAGATCTTCCAAGTATATATATAATTATTATCAGTATTTTTTTAATGTATTTCTTAAGAGAAGGGGACATTTCTCTTTTCCAGGATTTGTTTTTTTTTTCCTTTAATTATTTTTGCATGTCAAGGGAAAAATGGTGAGATTTACATATATAAAACAGGAAGGAGCACGTCCCATGGTTGTTGATCACTGTGACACTATTTAATTTGTGTTGCAAACAAAAAATACTGGAGAAAAATATGAAATCAGTCTGAAAATTTCACTCATCTGTGCCTCTGCTTTCTCCCCCCTTCTGTCATAGCTAAGGTATCGCGGGTAGTAAGACCCATCCTTTGCTTGTCGATAATAAGTGAGAGAGAGCTGAACACACAAGCGCACACAATTGTGGTGGATCGCACAAGGCAAGTTTTCTAAGACTGTAATGCTTTGGGGGCCCATAATGAATTTCCAGCCCGAAGTTTTAATATGGGTCCGCTTTTACCGTTGGTACGTAAGAATTTGACAGTGGGTTTGGAGATTATGGAGAGCAGTGATAAAAGCAATGTTGCCTGCATTTTGATACGTTTCTGGTGACATCTGCTTCAAAAAAAAAGTCCTGCTGTGAAATGAAGATGTAGAAGTAGGATTGCTTGGTTTCTGGAATTGTCCCTCATCTGTTGTTCCATAGTGACATGTTTCGAAGACTGGATCTCTCTGTTAAGGGTGGCGGGCACCCACTCAGGTGGGACAGAGTTATTCTTACTATTTCACATAAAAGTCTGATTAACCTTTTTTCGCCGGAATTATTTTTTTAATTTTAGCACAACCTGTGTATAAAATGTGAATAATACAGGAACCAAATACGTTAGAATTATGAAACAAACCGCATTTTGAAGAGAAAAAAATGGAGAGCATATACCATGTTTAAAATATTCAGTACCTGTATTTATTGAATAAATATATAAAATGCAACTTTAGAGGTTAGCGGTGCGGGACGACCACTATAGTTGACATTAGGCGTCTAAAGTTTAATGCACTTAATATATTAACAGCACTGTATTCATATTGAAGTAGTCCTATATGTTTCAGCCCTCAAGGGGCCATCCTTAGGGAGTTCTGATACATTTCATGAGCATGGTCAACAAATTGCATGTCCAGGCGTAAATATCAGGTTAAAGAGCAGTGTATTAAACGGGCAATGTAACCTACAGCACGCTGCTGTTTAATCTGATATTAACTTATGGACACATTTTGTTGACCTGGCTCATGAAGTGTATCAGTTCACCGGGACGATGCCCCCTTGAGGGCTGAAACGTAGGAGTGTTTCAGTGCGAATGAAATTGTGTTAACATGTTAACTGCATTGGTCAACTTTTATGTAAAATAGTGTCATCAGTGCATGCAGATGGACATGATGAAGAATTATTCTCAGTTTCTGGAAATTGAGAATAGCTCCTTTGGACCTAACTAATTAGGTGCCGTTCACACCTTTTTTTTTTTGTGAGATGTCCATTTTCTAAAATGTGTTTTTGTGGAACATGACAGGATGGACTCTTTCCAAAAACCAAGTAGTCCTATATACAGTAAATACACTATAATCAGCACCCTGCAGCATTGAAAGACATTGAAATTAAGCATGTCAGTTGAATATCGGTGACCATGAGTTTCTGAAAAGCCATTTGTTTACACCATTAACTGAGTTTTTGTCACTGCTTTTAGTGCATTGTAACTCTGTGAACTTGCAGGCCCATGGCCCTTTATTTCACCATGTTGAAGGTAAGTGATATTGTAATGCGCGTTGTAGTTGTGTGAAATCTGGTGTATAGTCCAGTTGAGGACAGGCTGTCTAAATTTTATTTTGCACAGTCACATTGGGCAACAAATTTGTGCATAGCAAGACGGGATTCATCAAAGCAGTAGTGTAAATCAGTAAACAGTTTTTTAGCATGTCTGTCAAATTCTTTTTGAACTCTTGGCTTATTCCTTACCTCTGTACATATCCGTTCTTCAAAGTCTGGAGCCGGCAGACCAGATAGCACACTAGCCGAACCGCACCCTAACTCCAACACACAGCAATCCAAGAACAATACAGCCAATGTGGCAGTTCAACAACACAGTCGCATATTCCTGAAGATGGACATATTAATGCCTGAAACATGTTGAGTATCTAAGAAGTAAAGTAAATGTAACAAGTGACATCTAGTCAGTTTTTTATTCTTCAGCTATCACAATGATGCACGGTCCAATAAACGTCAGGTCTGTTACATTGTTCACTGAAATGTATCATAAGCAGTGAAGTAATGTTCGTAAAGAGGCAAGGTAAATAGTACTGCTATATTGGGAGGCTACCAAGAGATTAGATGGCAGAGACTGGGGTATATGAAATAAGCCCACGAAAATAGCTGCATTGTTGGAACGTGAGTCCCATATGATTATATAAGGTTTTTAATTTGTTACTAGAAATACTGATTATGGTACTAAAGAATACTTTTGAAGGCTGCTTATAAACCCAGTTCCAGTCTTGTTCTGTTGGCATGTTGCATAGTTACTGAATTTAGGCCTTTGGGATTGTTGTGCCCACTTTTTTCATCACACATTGCACATGATACATTGTGGTGTTTTATTGGAAGTTTGAAGTGTAATGTAGTTATTTCATTACAAGGAATTCTGTAGCATGTGTGTGATAATGGAAAAGTAGGGCAGGTATTTTGTTAACGGCTGTAAATCTTTTGTTTGCTGATTGTGCCGACAGTTTGTCTTCAGCTGGATCAAATCAGGTGGATTCATTTCTGTTCTTAAAAAAAGTATCTACCGTAGCTTGTATGTGTACTGTCATATGTTCACAATTTCATCATCCCATGTGCGTAACAGGAAGTTGTGCACTTGAATAGTTTGTTTTTTGCTGTGGAGACATTCAATCAGTCTTGGAGACCTGTTTATTTACTTTGTAGGAAAAGTAAGAATATTGTTTTGAAATTGTGAAAATGTGGCATAAAATACATGTGTGTGTTCTACGTATGGCTGTCTCTGAATGTCATTTCTGCTGAGAAATTGGATGGGAAGTTGGTTTATTAATAGTCAAGTTTGAAGTCTGTTGTCAACAGCATAAAAAATTGTGTGTCTTACCAGATGAATGTGAACACTGAAATAATAAATGTCATTTTTATTATCCGTTTCATTTTCAGCGGGTTTTTTAATTCGTCTTGTCTGAATATGATTCCGAAATTTAAGACCGTCTTTGGAGTAAAATTTTTTAGAATAAAATGGTACTTTGTAGAAGAATCGTTTGTGGGTCGGTTTTGCTTGTGTAGATTATTTTACGTTCTACATTTGTTAATGTTGGTACACATGTGCAATATCCTTTTGCACATGAATGAAAAACAGAATGAATCTATGAATATCAACTGCTGGGTTAATTGATGATATTATAGAACTTGCAGAACAAATGCAGTTCACAGATGGCCATATAATGTTCGGTTGTATTTTCATTTTGTTTATTTCTGTGGATATGGAAGTAAATAGCATGTTATTTGGTGCTGACGGGGTGATTATTTCTCCTGCAGGTAAAAGAGCTCCTGATGTCCTTTGGCCAGCTGCGAGCCTTCAACCTGGTGAAAGACTCGGCTACAGGCCTCAGCAAGGGCTACGCTTTCTGCGAGTATGCTGATGTAACAATGACAGATCAGGTGTGAAATGTCAGTCATGTGTTCTGGTATTCAGTGTTCCAGCTTTTTGGAATGTCTGCTTGATATACTAGCTCAGAGACAAAGAATGCATTCGATAATTATGTTGATTCTGGTCAGTTTTGGAGAATTCATCTCATCTGAAATGTGATGCTTTGTCGTCGGCTGGGTGGTTACCGACATTTCTTAGGATCATAGTTCGTTCATCCTCAGTAGCTAAGCAGCCCAAGTAGTCCATTGCATTTGGGTTTTCTGGGAGCATGGTAATATGGTTTAGTGGAAAAATGTATGTAGTCAATCACAACTGTGTCCTTCCTAGATGGTTTAGTGACTAGGCTGTGGGTTCGATGTCCATTACAATGGTTGATTGGATTCCCGATAGGGGAAAGAGATTTCATATCTTCCCCATACTACCCAGACCAATAGTGGGGCCCACCAGCCGTGTATCCAACATCTAGCAGGGATGCTTCTCCCAGTGGTAAAGTGGCTGGGGCATGAATTCAACAAATTACCCCAGTCTAGTATGGCAATTAAGGATGGGTAGGGCTATATGTATATCCACTCTCACATGTGGCTTTGTGCCATGTGCAAGAAACTTGTTTTTATCTTTGCATTTGGGATCTTTGGGCAGTTGCACAAGGGTACTCTGTGGGCTTGCTTTTTTTATTGGATTGCTTTGAAATGTTTTTGTTACTGTAGCCATGTGGATGGAAAAATACATGTTGTTTATATATTGTATTTTTATCAGGCAATTGCAGGTTTGAATGGCATGCAGCTGGGTGATAAGAAGTTGATCGTGCAGCGAGCAAGTGTTGGAGCAAAGAACGCCCAGATAGGACAACAGGCACCAGTTCAGATTCAGGTGCCAGGCCTTACAATGGTGGGAGGTGCTGGTCCAGCCACTGAGGTGAGTGTCGTAGAACTGAGGTGAGTGTCGTAGAATTTCTGGTGACATTGGTCTCTGAAGACATTCAGCCTGCAGGCTGTAGTACTTTGTGAAGTTGTGACTTGTACCTTTAACTCTCCCAGAGAGTTGTGTTTGTATGCTGTTACCTCCAGGGGATTTTCAAAAATCAAATGATTTCTGTCCCATCCTTATAAAAAGGGGAATTTTAATCTCTTTTGTGAACTTGTTCACATCAAGCATTGTGAATGCTTTGTTATGATGTCAGTTGGAACTGTTTAATCTTAGTAATTAACCAACTTAATGCACAAATTCTTGTTTTATAATAAGTTTATTATATGCCTCTACATGTTTCGAGCGCTGTTGTGCTCATCATCAGGAGGTCAAAATTGTATTATAGAGCATCTGGTATCATCACACTCTGTAGGTGGCCGTCCAGTGCGCAGGTTGAGAGGGTTGGTCAGTTGCTAAGATTATGCTGAGATGCACGGTCAGCAAAACATTAAAAAATGTTGGAACTGTGTTACATATAGTTATGGACATTTATGGAAAAGTGGGGAAAAGTGCGTTATTGTCGGTTATGCTGTTTCGTCTGCTAGAGTTGTATAGCACATTGAATGGGATGATAAGGCTCTTTTGAGCTGACAGAAACAGCATAAACTGTAGCCATCCTGGAACATTGCGTGTATTACTCCTTGTGAAGAATTTAGCCATAAGTGGATTTGTCTTGCAACAAGATTTCCATTATTGTTGCTCACTGTAATTTTCATTTTAAGGTGGTACAGACTTACTATAACAGTGTGTAGAGTGAAATTTGTTACTGGTTTACGTAGGTGTTATGTCTGTTGAATATGGTAACACCTGAGGAGCTGCGAGATGAGGAGGAGTACGAAGACATCTTGGAGGATATCAAGGAGGAGTGCAACAAATATGGAGTGGTTCGATCTGTTGAAATCCCCCGACCCATAGAGGGTGTAGATGTGCCTGGATGTGGAAAGGTGACTGTCATTATGGACTGTACATTCTGTTTATTTGACATGTACTTTTCTTGTTGAATTTGTGTGTGGAGGCGTACGTTAGAGACAGAAACTTAGTTTGGAATTGCAATGAACTCTCACTTTAAGGAAAGATTTTATAATTTAAAATTTCTTATTTAGTGTGAAACTTTCTAGGAAACATATAGTTGTTTGTTTGTTTATAATTGTTTTAAGGAGTAAGCAGTATGCCTTTGTGTTAAACATTGGGATTGCATTACCTGGTTTGGTGGGGAAACCTGAGGGAACGGGACCACTTGGAAGACCCAGGTGTAGATGGGAGGAAAGTATTGAAATGGATGTTCAGGAAGTGTGATGGGAGGGCATGGACTGGATTGATCTGGCTCAGAATAGGGACAGGCGGTGGGCCGTTGTAAAGGCAGTAATGAACCTGCGGGTTCCGTAAAATACAAGGAATTTCTTGACTGTTGTAACCGGTTAGATTCCAAAGAAGGACTGTGCTCCATGGAGTAAGTAAGTAAGAAATAGAGATTACATAATTTAGGATTAAGTTTGAGCAGCGTCAGTAGATACTTTTCTATTGTGTCTTCATACTCGCACAGTTTACAAAATATGAGTGTGACAGTCAGTCAGATCCCCACACCAATCACATGTACACATAATGCAGGCAGCTGTATTATTGGCATGAAAAATATAAAATACACAATCAGAACAGGCAGCTTCTTTGTGTTGTAGCCGTAATCAGTAAGATAAACTTATGAATGGGAACTGTGTTGATTGAATATAACAATAAATTGAAGCAATTTGTAGTTTAACCTTTTGGCGCCGGAATTATTTTTTTTATTTTAGCACATCCTGTATATAAGATGTGAATAATACAGGAACCAAATACTTAGAATTACGAAACAAACTCTGATTTTGAAGATAAAAAGATGGAGAGTGTATACCACGTTTAAAATATTCAGTACCTATATTTGTTGAATAAATATATAAAATGAAACTTTAAAGGTTAGCGGTGTGGTACGTCAACTATAGTTGACGTTAGGCGTCAGAAGGTTAATGAAGTTTACTTAACACATTTCAGGTAGATTTGAAACAGAGAAGTAAAACTACATATTGTATTTACTCAAATGCAGGACAAGTCCCCCCCCACCCCTCATAAATTTTGGTGCTTAAATGTGTGAGGTCGTCTTAACTCCGGGCACGAAGCACATGACTGGACTGTGCCATACCAGGTCATTCTGAACCTGACCATGCAGAATCAAGCCCAGGCCTTCATTGCCAAATGGTCATGTGAGATCTCTGCTCTTCTGAGATATTATGCAGCTTGGACTGGTAATTCCTTACCGACGTTTTGGGACAAACTATCTGTCCCATCTTCAAGGGGCAAGAAATCCAGAATAGAGAAAACAGCATGCGTGAAGTTCATTGACACGGTCTTCTTTTTTAGGACTATCTATCGCTGAATTTTTTAGAGAAGCACGATGTTTTGGGGAGCCCTCTCTCTTTCCATTTTCAGGGTAAGACGCTCCTAACTTGACCCCTTAGATTGAATTATTCTCACCCACTGGGCACAATAGAAACAGTAGCTTGTTAAGATATGTGCCTGAGAGAAGATTTAGTCCAAGGGTCGTAACAGTAAAATTGCCATTGAAAAATTCAAAATTAACCGGATGGCTCAAAAATAAAATCTGGACCAGTCCAAAAATAAAAATCATAGAGCCATGAACTCCACCTGATCAGACCACAGCCATGACGCGAAAATCCAGAACACGTGTATTTAAGTTCTTGACACCACTAACAAAATCTGTGGAGAATACAGTGAAACATCATGGAATTGAGCATGTTTTATAAACCAAGAAATGTGAGTGAGTGTTTAGTCAGTGTGAATCACAGTGACATGGCAGCGCATCTCACCATATGTAACTGAAGGGTCTTAAGCAGTGCTGTATATCCAATGCAGTGGGTGGGACTGATGATGATATGTTGTGGAATTGCAGTGAAGAGGATGGGAATGTTAGGTGTGAGTGTGAGGAAGATGAAGGCACTGACTGTGAAGATGGTGACAGTGATATTGATTGGTAAAGGTAGATAGAACCTGAAATGCTTGTGTATTAAGTGTGTGAAATTAATAGTAATGCAGTGCCTCCCAATATGGTACCCTGGCCTAAATGCACCTGCCTCGTGAAGACACTATAATTTAAAGGGGTACGGTATTAACGTCAGCGCCAGAGTCACTCATTTCTGTGCTGCCACCAGCAAGACTTACAACCAAATTTGGACTGTCGGAAATCTGACAAACTGCTCTGCCACACAATGCAGTAAAATGCAAAATGCACTCATCTGTATTTCTCAGTTAACTTATCTAATACTCCAGGGACATCAGTCAGTGGTCAACAGTGCGTCAATTGTGTCAGTAGAATTTAGTAATTAACCCAAAAATATTTAATAGTAAAGGAAAAATAAAAATATACACACAACCATAATTTACACTATCACAATGTAACAAATGAAAAGTTTAAATTCAGCAGTTGACCCAAATACTCGTCTTGCCTTCCTTTATATAGCCCAATGTACGCCGGAAATTTAAAATAAATTTCTAAATAATTTTCCTAAATATTTGTTCGACGAAGTTGCTCAACTCACATAAACTAACTCAAAACGGTTTTCTAACACGTCCGACACAGCTTACCTTGGATACTCAGCAGAATTCTGTGTCTCCTACACATAATATAAATTCTTCTTCAGCGTAGAAGTCA